>Ga0182004_10000461_pt1 | contig 24559 bp, 16 predicted proteins | sample Sormic07211540_1_FD_120479 | JGI IMG/M metagenome (GOLD analysis project Ga0182004, IMG submission 120479) | Endophyte microbial communities from Sorghum bicolor roots, Mead, Nebraska, USA - 072115-40_1 MetaG | ecosystem: Host-associated > Plants > Roots > Unclassified | place: USA: Nebraska...
GTGTCATTGAGCTACCTCACTTGTGGGTAGGTTCTTGTGGCGCCCATTTGTTGGGCTAGGTTTGTGAAACACCTATTAGCCGCCGAACCACCAAGTGTTGGTCGACGCAACGGGGACTAGCGTGCCGGAAAGCACGTGAACCTCGGGAGAAAAATATTGGTGTCAATATTGTGATTGGTATTCTCCCGGTGAATATATTGATATACATTGTGATTGGTTCATCCTCTACACGTTGGTATAATTATCACTCATCTCTTTACTTTCTTGCAAACTAGTTGTAACTAGTAGTACCTAGTTTTTGCTAGTTGTAACTAGTGGTAGAGAGTAGTGACATAGCCGTTGCTTGTGCTTAGTGATCATAGTAATATTGAATAGGTGGCTTGCAACTTTTGTAGAGCCAGAGCAAATTTGCTTTACGTCTTTTGTTATATTAATCCATTGCTCTAGTGCTTTGTAGATTTTTAAATAGACTATTCATCCCTCTCTAACCAGATTAGACCTTTCAGCCGGCCGCCGCATGCGCTCACCCACACCTCTCGCCGGCAGCCGCACGAGCTTCCCTGCCGCTGCGTGCACGCCCGCCCGGTCGCCAGCAATCGCACGAGCTCGCCCGCACCGCCGGCTACTGCGCGCATGCCCGGCAGCGACACGCGCTCGCGTGCACAACCACGCTCGCTCGTTCGCTCGCCCGGGCAGCTGCTCCGTCGCCTTGTGCGCTCGGCGGCCACCAGAGTGCTCGTCGGTGCCGCATCATGTGAGGTTGCTGGCCGCGTTTGCCAGCGCAGGCCTGGCACTACCCTGACGCCCATTGTTGAGCTCGTGTTTCAGGCTTCGCTCGTTCTTGCAGGCTCCTCCACGGTGAGCATGAATTCCCTAGTGGCGAGGCTGTGTTCATCCGTGCAGGCTGCTCTAGTGCTCTGGTTCACTGGTGACCACTAGCCAGGAGCCTAGGAGGAAGACGCGGTGGACTCTAGAGAGAGAAAGAAAAAAAATGGTAATATTTATTAGGCAAAGAAACCTCCACTGTGAAGATAATTTCTATAGATGGTTTCATGCTGATGTGGTTGCTACGGAAACCGTGTATAGTTTCAACCATTGGGACTGCCCTTAGGCCAGTCTCAGTAGAGAGTTTCGTAGCGTTGTTTTCAAGGTTACCATATCATATGAAATGAAATGAAATTTGGATGAAACACCCACTCTTAATGGAGAGTTTCATTCCATAGTTTCATAGGCATTTAATTTCAAGACTCATAGAGAGTTGGTAATCGGGGCCTTGTTTAGTTCCGAAAAGTGAAAAAATTTCGGTACTGTAGCACTTTCGTTTGTTTGTGACAAATATTATTCGATCATAGACTAACTAGGATCAAAAGATTCGTCTCGTGATTTACAGCTAAACTGTGTAATTAGTTTTTGTTTTCGTCTATATTTAATATTTCATGCATGTGCCACAAGATTCGATTTGACGGGAATCTTGAAAACTTTTTGGTTTTCAGGGTGAACTAAACATGGCCCTAGATGAAACTTATTTCTTCTCTCTCTTCTTAAATACACTGCCATGTCATCTAAAATGCCTATGTGGCAACCTATTTAATGTGAATAAAACTCAGATGAAACTCCCACTGAGACTAGCCTTAAAAATCGCTCTCCTTTAAAGCCCAGGTGGCACGTTTTTCAAGAAAAAAAATCATCATCATCGGTTATTGTCGCATGAGGCAGCATGGACACCTGTTGCGGATTTTCCACGACGTGCATAATAATCACCTAAGGGCTTGTTTGGATGTTGTCGGATTCACTTCAATCCACATGTGTTGGAGTGGACTGAGGTGAAATTTATTTCAAGTTCCACTCCAACCCACTCCAACACATGTGGATTGATACGAATCCGACTACATCCAAACAAAGCTTAATGCATAAAGAAGAGGTGGCTTTTCTACCATAACATCTCCTGAATTTATTTACACAGTAATCCTATATCTCAACTGTGTGGGACGATGGACGGTAACGCCAAGTCGACATGGAGGTCGTTGAAACTACAGAGAACGCAGGATTTACTGTAAATTCAGCTGGCGCTATATATGACAAATGCAATATAGTTTGAAGTGGGCTCCAAGAGATATCTATTAAACACTTAAGCAGATAAGCAAATCAAGTGGCACATGAGTTAGCTAGGTAAACTATGCTTATTAAAGAAAATTATATCCGGGGATAATCCCCAAGTTTTATTGTCTAGTTATTATCCAATGATATAACTATTTTTATTTAATAAAGTTTGCCTAAGGACTTCTATAAAAAAAAAAGATAAAAGTCGGCAACCAATCACCATGCTTGCGTCTGCTATGACGTCATCCGAGGACCACATAAGAAGACGGGAAAACGGCAGCTTGAGATCCAGGACTTCACGTGGGCATGCACGGCACTGTTGGCCTGACCTGCAGTATGGGCTCCGCTAGACAGACGAGCGTGTAAACATGCATGCTCCAGGATCTATCCTCGACGAGTACAAGGCTGTAAATAACCTCACAGAGTGTAGGATTATGGCCTTGTATAGATCACCCCAAAATCTAATTTTTTTTTTAAGATTCTTTATTACATTAAATCTTGCGGCACATATATAGAACACTAAATATAGACGAAAACCAAAACTAATTGCGCAATTTGTTTGTAATTTACGAGACGAATTTTTTAAACCTACTTAATCTATAGTTAGATAATAATTACCAAATACAAATAAAAGTACTACAATATAAAAATCTAAAAACTTTTCGAAACTAAACAAGCGCTATAGAGTTCAGTGTCAGAGACGATCCCGTGATGCTCATTTCTCCATTTTTTCAGATAAAGTTAATTTGCTCACTGTTTTTTGGGTAAGTTAATCTGTTGGTGCGACTTCTAGAGGAATTAATCCTGTCTGGCAGGCATTAGGGCTCCAACCAAATTTCGCATACTGAAATTTGGTTTATGATGTTACTTATATTAATTTATTATAAGAGAAAAACATTATTTGTTCACTAAAAAGTACTCCCTCCATCCCAAATTGTAAGTCATTCCAAGAATCTTGGAGAGTCAAACTTTTCTAAGTTTGACCAAATTTATATGATAAAATAATTATTATTATGATACCAATTAAGTATCATTAGATTCTTTCTTAATTATATTTTTATAATATACTCACTTTACGTTATAAATCTTAGTATTTTTCTTAATAAATTTGGTCAAACATGAGAATGTTTTAACTCTTCAAGATTTTTGGAATGACTTATAATTTAGAATGGAGGGAGTACTGCTGAAGTACTACTAAAGAACAGAGCCAACTCTGCAGCATCTAACAACTCCAGGCTAGTGGTACAAGCTCTGTGTGAGTCTCGTGAATGCATCACGTTTACTATCACTATGCCGGCCAGTAATAAGAAAAGAAAAAAAGAATTATGTTTCGAATCGAAATAGATTGAACTGGCATAGAATTGGATCCAGATGTCACTTTTGTCACATTTTAATTTTGATTTGAATACAGATATGGATCTTGTCGAATACGAAATACAAGTTCAATGTCATGGATTCAGATTTCTACCTCGATATCTGCTCATTTTAACTCAAAGTGCATATAGTTAAATTCAACATGGATGAGTAGAATTATACACTAAGTTCATCATAATTAAAGTGATATAAAATCAAAGTACACTTTTGGTAATCTCCAGTATGGAAGTGAACTAATTATAATAGATAATATATAATATTTAATAAAATGATAGGTTAAGTGAATAAATTTAAATAGGAATTGTAGGCAACAAATAGCCATTTTGCTTTATTTTTAAGTAATTACAAATTATTGTACAAGTCAAGAATAAAGCATGCATGCATATGATATGGACAAGAATAGCTTATAAAAACATAATATAGTTATCGATAAAACTTAATAATTAAATATATCGATTAATCAATCATTATTTGTATACTTCATTCGTGCTAGTATATATGGCATAATCACCGATGGTTCGAAGACCAAAGAATATATTTAATTCTCTCTCTCAACACTAGTATTACTGTATCGATATAGGTGTGTTTGCAGAGAGCATATATTATATTATGGGACTTGAATAACAAGTGGTTATGTCTTATATATTAGGACAAAAAGAGTATCATGAAATCGTAAATAATATAAAATAATTTATATTTAGAAAAAATAAAGTATTAAAATAATTTGCAACAACAAATATATTAGGCTTAAGCTAAATTAGAAGAATACTAAAACATAATCTAACATTGATGTATCATTAATAGAATTAAATTAATATCTCATAGATATACTACTAAATAGTTTCAATGCATCATTACTAATATTGAAAATTAAATAATTAATCACTGTAGTTATGTAAAGAAAACTTTTGAATAGATTCATTACACCTAGTTCCTCACGGATATGGATAAATGTTGGATATTCCATATTTTTTGTCAAATACGGATCTTGAACCGGATAGAGAGAAATACTACAAAACGTATTCAGATAATCCATTTAGTATACACATTAGAAATAGATATGAATATGAATATGCATATCCATGTTATAATTTTTAACGAATAGGAATTTAGATAATTAGTATTTCTAGACATCCATTTCCATCCCTAGTTTATAGAGACATAATAACGGGAAGAGGACAAGACACGGTGTGGCCCAGGCCAACTCATCTGCTGCTGCTGGTCCACATCTTCATCTTGCCATGCCTCCACGATCAACATGCATGAACCACCAGTTCACGGCGCTTAGTTCCGCTCAGCTAGCACCGACATTTCTGCTTGGCGGTCTCTAATACTCTCTACATGGAAAGGGAAAGTAGTATTTTATTTTCTTCTTAGGCAGCAAGGAATTTCGCAATAAGCATTCTATCCATTGATATGCATCTCAACAGCGCGATTTCAAGCAAGGCTGAATGATCGTGTTTCGTTCATAATAAAAGTTGTCCTTTAGGCCAAGGGGTTCACGGCGCAATGGCAAAGGCCATCGGTTGGGGGGCTCCCACCCAGGATTCAAATCCTGGGTGCGGCACTTTATTCTGGATTTATTTCAGGATTTTCCGGCGCTATGCATTAAGTGGTAGGCGACGTGTCCGTCGACAACGAGGCGCCTGTGGTGACTTCGTGAACTTCAAGATTTGCCGGCTCAGTCCTTCGAAGGTGCTCATAGGGGTAGGGTTTGCGTACGTGTGTTCACAGGGGGTGAGTGTGCGTGCGTGTTGAGTGTCTGCGTTGTACTGTGTAATCTCAAAAAAAAAAGTTGTCCTTTAGAAAAATTAGAACAACTTATATATAATTTGAGATGAAAAGAATATTTTATTTTATTTTATTTTCATGAGGAGATCAAATACCTTAGTCTTAGTTTGACCACTACGTTACATAGCAAAGTACGGAGTACAAAGTATGCATGAATCAGCATTCTTTTCCTTTTTTATATATATTTAAAACCTTGCAACAAACTTTATTCATTGACGATCGATGGCAGGCGGCATCCAAAGTACAATTTGTTTTACTAGCATAGCTCCCCATGGATTGGATCCACACGGTGATCACACCACGCCATGCTGTGGAGAGCGCGAGAGACGGAGACAGCGTATATATGCAGATGCAGCCAGCAGATGATCTCGTGGGGTGTGGCCTTCTAGAAGAACGAGCTAGTAGTGTGACGCAAAGCATGCATGCCGTGTCTTCGATCGGCCAGGAGGGAGATGTGTCCAGCCAACGAGGTGTCATATCAAGATTGTGTTCCGCCGAAAGGCTAGGATCGGCCATGCATATATATTTGTTTTTACTGGATCACGCAAGCCTGTTTGGTGCACAGAGCGTGCCACGTTATATTGTTATAGTCTTTTTTGAAATTGTTTTAAGTTGTTTGTGTCGTACTTTTTTAGCATCCTGATCTAGCTCGCAAGTCATAGACTCATTTTCTTGCCAAACTTTATTATAGATGTAACTTTAAATTTACTCACTAAACTTTTTGTAGCGTACCGACGGTGTTTGGCATGACAAACTATGTCATTTGTGTAAAATTCCGGTGGATGATCGAAATGGGCTGAACATACGCCCTATCCATATGTGTGGAACTGTATTTCTATTTTGTTTGACTCAACCAGCCAACTGTAGGTTGCGCGGCTTTTTGTTCGATTAGAACTTGCGGATGAAATGTAGAACAATTTTTAGGAAAGAGTTTGTATATTATACGAAACCTACTCGCATATATATTGATTTTCTAAGAAAAAAAATATTCTCCTTGCATCTTAAGCGTACCAACTTGAGAAAGCATTTTCATGGCCCCTTAACGTATAGCTGAGATTGCTCTTAAGATATTCTGACTGGAAAGTTTCATTGTCGTTTTTCAAGAATATAGAATGCATTGAAACAGACTCTCTTAACATATAGTTTCGTTCTTTGGATTGATAGGCATTTAATATTATGACTCACGTGAAGTTAGAAACCAAGCAAAGGGAGTTTTATCCCCATAAAACTCACTTATTCTCTCTCTCTTCTTAAACCATTGTCATACAATAAAAATATTTATGTCGCAACCTATTAAATGCAGATAAAATTTCCACTGAGATTAACCTCATGTACCATCTTAAGGAATAAAAGAAGGTAGTTTTTTTACGTAAAAAACCGTGGGGGAGTTCCCCACGGTGTATAATATAAAAGAAGAAGGTAGTTGTTGCATGATGCTCAAAAAACCCCCCACATGTATCACATTTTTAGGGTATGTTTGGTTTCACTGTGAGCTTTGAAAAAGTTGTTGAACTCTCAAAAAGGTTGTTGTGAGCTATGTGTTGAGGAAAAATTGTAATGTGTTTGGCTAAAGCAAGTAATAAACCTATCCCCTCTCTTTATCTCTCTTCTTGAAACATATGTAACGCAACTCTTTATTTTTCACCGATTTCGAAAAGTAGAAAGTCAAAAGCAAGGTATAAGGTGCTTCCAAAACTATGCTACACGAAAGCAGCTGCATCTAAAAGGCAACTGTAGGTTTCACTTAATTGGTTGGCTTTCTCCTTTTTATAGCAAAACACTTTTCAGATACTCGGTCAACCAAAAATTTATAGCTTTACACCGTCTAACCATATGCTTACAAATTCATGTTGTATAGCCTTTATGTAGGGGTACTTATAATGGGAGGAGGAGCTAGTGGGCTCTAGCACCTCGACATACGTACTACAAAGACCCTTCAAAGGCACCCTACAATATTTGTCCGTGTATTAAAGGGTATTCGGGAGCTTCGTCCATGTTTTTTAATCAAATAAGTTCAGTTGCACCCAACTCTGCTCTAGAAAAAAGGTAGAGATGAGAGCAGCTAAAGGAGTGCTCTATAAACTCTAGGTTTTGTATGGAGCTGCTCTATAGTGGAGTTTATGGAGCAGAGTTTATGCAACAATCCTAAATACCCATGAAAATGAAGAGAAAAAAGAGGAAGAAAGAAGGAGAAAGAGGATAGGAGAGAGAAAAAAGACTGGGCATGCATAGGTGGATGAGTCCTAAGTTCCCTATGTGGCAAGACTGTGGCCTTGTTTAGTTCCCAAAATTTTTTGGTTTTAGGTAGCATTTTCGTTTTTATTTGACAATTATTGTCCAATCATGGACTAACTAGCCCTAAAAGATTCATCTCGCGATTTACAGACAAACTGTGTAACTAGTTTTTATTTTCGACTATATTTAATGCTCCATGCATGTGCCACAAGATTCGATATGATGGAGAATCTTTAAAAAGTTTTTGGAATGAACTAAACAAGGTCACAGCTTTTAGGATTCACTTAGCTAGGACAGCACTTTAGCTATATGGTTGATTTCCGAGAGATCACATATTTAGACGCTAATGACATCTATCGGGCTAGATAAGCGTATATGTATGCCTTCATATACTGCAGTTTCTGAAAAATATATACCTGATTGCATGCATGCTCACCTTTCTTTTCTAACCTAACCCATGGATCCACCACTGTACCGGTCTAATATAAAAAGTTCAATGAAGAAAGATCGCACACGTGCTAGTGCTAGAAACCGGATGGAGGATCATACAGCTAGCGGTATGATGAGAGATAACAAAGCACGTGCTAGTAGTAGGGACCAGACAGGCATAGGTAATGGCACGAGGTCCACGCAGACGCAGGCAGATGCGATTTCGGCTTAACTGTTTTATAGTTTCTCTAATAATAAATTAGCTTAGTAGTATTTTTCTTTCATACTAAATCAGCGAATAGATCATAAGTTATTACGAGAGCAGATCTGGCTCATGCCGATACTGTAGAAGGGCAAATCTTATCTTCTGTCCACGTTACTTGTACAAATCTGGCTCATGCAAATGAGTGCAGTGCAATATGTCTTGTTCATCTCCTCACACCAACTTGTTGCTGAAAAAATTCATGTTTGTAGTAAAAAAAAAAAGAAAAAAGGGCACCCCTACACCATGTGGCCGCCGGTGGGGTCGGCATGGATTTGATCCCATCAGCAAATGACACTTGTATTTGGATGCAGAGACTAAAGTTTAAGAGGTGTTTGGATGGTATGTTGTGAGTCGAATTTATTAAACATAATTAATATATCATTAGCATATGTTTACTATAGTACTACATTGGGCTTTGTTTAATTGGAGTACGAAAATTTTTTAGGTGTCATATCGAATGTTTTGTAGGATGTTGGAAGGAGTATCTGGATAATAATAAAAAAAACTAATTACATACTCGCTTAGAAATTGCGAGACGAATTTATTAAGCCTAATTAATCCATCATTAGCACATGTAGATTAATGTAGCACTTAAGGCTAATCATAGACTAACTATGCTTAAAAGATTCATATCGTGATTTCCAACCAAATTGTATAATTAGTTTATTTTACTCCATGCGTGTGTCTGAAGATTCGATGTGATGGGTGAGAACTTTTTGGGATGGGAACTAAATAAGGCCTTAGTCGTAGACTAATTAGACTTAATAAATTCGTCTCGTAAATTAGTCTAAGGGACTATTTAGTTCCAAAAAATTGTAAAATTTTTCAAGATTCCTCATTACATAGAATCTTGCGGCACATACATGGAGCATTAAATGTAGATAAAAAATAACTAATTGCACAGTTTGTCTATAATTTGCGGAACGAATCTTTTGAGCCTATTAAGTCCATAATTGGACAATAATTGTCAAATACAAACAAAAGTGCTACAGTAGCTATTTTACAAAATTTCTACAACTAAATGGAGCGTAAACCTGTACATTTAGAGCCTGTTTAGATGCCTTCAAAATTCCAAAAGTTTACAAGATCCTCTATCACATTAAAATTTTGGATGCATACATGAATCATCGAATATAGATTAAAAAATTATTAATTGTACAATTTGCGTGTAAATCGCGAGACGAATCTTTTGAGCCTTGTTAGTCTATGATTAGATACTTATTGTTAAATAGAAACGAAAGTGATATAGTATCCAAATCCAAAAAGTTTTTGCATCTAAACACACCCTTAGTTTCAATGGTCCATATTTAGGCCTTGTTTAGTAGGCAAATTTTTTTGTTTTGGAGACTGTAGCACTTTCATTTGTATTTGGTAATTATTATCCAATCATGGATTGACCAAGCTCAAAAAATTCATCTCTCAAATTACAGACAAACTGTGCAATTAATTATTTTTTTTATCTATATTTAATGCTTAATGCATGCGTTTAAAAATTCGATTTGACGAAAAATCAAATTTTTTGATAACTATCACTAGTACATAGAGGTACTATACAGGCGGATCGTCACCTCTTTCCACAGGCGGATTGGCGAACCGCCTGTGTTGGGTGCCTCGCATGTAGAAATTTATTTCTACAGGCGTTTCAGTTATGCCACTCGTATGTAGAAATCTTTTTATAGAAAATACAAAATCGAATTTTAAAAATAGAAAAAAAATTAATTATAGTGAAGGTCCACTAGCTAAAAATTTTAATTATAGGAAAGTCACAAGTCACGCATTTTTTCGCGTAAAATCGCATGTTTCACGGTCGGTGGGATTCAAACTTGAGACTCCACCCTTGCGTGTAGCCTCCACTACTACTCCACCTATCACTCAGTTGTGTCTATATTAGAGTTTAGTTCCCCATATATTATCCTAAACCGAGCATATATTGATTATTTGAGGCCCTAAACGGATTCCAATGGAAAAGTTGTCAACTACAAAGTTTCACAATTTTTCAAGATCTACAACTTTTGTATGGGTAGTTTCTCCATCCGAAGTCATTTATAAATTTGAATTTTAAATTTGAGAAATTCAATGGTAGTTTTCGACGACAAGAAGATTTCGAATGAAAAACTTATCAACTACAAAATTTCATAACTTTTTGAGACTACAACTTTCATTTTGACGGTTTTTCAAACGAGGTCATTTGAAAAGCTCAAAAAAATTAATTTTAAATTATTTCTATAGGTGGTTTTTTTTTAAGAAACCGCCTGTAGAAATATGATTTTCACTAGCGGTTTCTTAGGAGAACCGTCTGTAGAAATACATGATTTTTACAGACGGTTTTGTTAAAAAAACTGTCTATAAAAATTGATTTTCACAGACGGTTTTTTAGTCGGGCAAGCCGATATCATAGGCGTTGTTTAACCACCTATAAAAATTATATTTCACTACCAGCCTAGTGCTTTTTTGTACCAGTGTATACGTCGAGTGGACATCCGAGTTTAAAGCTAGTGGTGGCAAATCTGACGGTGCCAATAATGAAATGACATTCATTATTCCCAGCAGCATTCTCTCCGGGATCCGTTATTGGGAGTTGGGACGTACATCTAGTAGCTGCTGCATTGAAGAATAACGCCTCTAAAAATTTTTATCCATCTCATCAAGGCCTTGTTTAGTTCACCCCGAAATCCAAAAATTTTTCAAGATTCCTTTTCACATCGAATCTTGCGGCACATGCATAAAGCATTAAATATAGACGAAAATAAAAAACTAATCACACAGAACGAAAGTGCTACAGTTCCGAAAACTTTTCAGTTTTCAGAACTAAACAAGGCCCAAATCTTTGAACACATATATGGAATATTAAATATAGATAAAAAATAAACTAATTACACAGTATGGATGAAAATCGTGAGACGAATCTTTTAAGCCTACTTAATCCATAATTAGCCTTAAGTGCTACAGTAACTCATATGTGCTAATGATAGATTAATTATGTTTAATAGATTTGTCTTGCAGTTTCCAGACGAGCTATATAATTTATTTTTTTATTAGTTTCTAAAAACTTTTCCCCGTATCCTTCCTACACATCCGATGACACAAATTTTCAATCCCAACGGGAGAGAAGTGACGATGCACAGTACCGTACCGTTTCAGAAAAATGTGTTGGCGTAGAGCCTGCCATGTCGACCGGCCTGCCCCTACGGTCAGTACATGGGGCCATCAGTTCGCAAGAGTTGTTACACGTTGTGCGGCCATTACCACGCAGCACGTCGTGATCACATCACTTATTGTATATAATTCTAATGCGTACCACCATTAGATAGATGGAAATGGAAATTGATGTTACGTTTTCCTCCCAATAAAGGCCCCTAGACTTCCTAAAATTTTTTTGTAAAATACTAATATAGTACTTTTGTTTGTATTTGACAATTATTGTCCAATCATGAATTAACTAGACTCAAAAAATTCGTCTCGCAAATTAGGCCATGTTTGAAGCGAAAAATTTCGCGACACTGTAGCACTTTCGTTTGTTTGTGGTAATCATTGTCCAACTATGGACTAACTAGGCTAAAAAGATTGTCTCGTAAATTTCGACCAATCTGTGCAATTAGTTTTTATTTTCGTCTATATTTAATACTCCATACATACGTTTAAAGATTCGATGTGACGGAGAATCTTGAAAAATTTTAGGTTTTAGGTGGAAGTAAACAAGGCCGTACATGCGAAATATATAGTTAGTTATTTTTTTATCTATATGTAATATTTCATACATGTGTCATAAGATTCGATGTGATATAAAATCTTAAACATTTTGCAAAAATCTTCAGGAAGTAAACGCCAAAATCACACTAGTTCAGCAGTCCATTTTCACATGGAACATGGACAGAAATAAGCGTCGCTAAAACCGCAAAGGTGTTGTTAATTACTTCTTGCATTCGGAGTCTATTCGTTTGCCTGAAAAATTATAGTTGAAAGTACCGTTTGTTGATTTGTTATGAGAGAAAAACACTGTTGAATAACTGGTAGATTCGATAGAAAAGCTTAAGTGAATAGGCTTTTTAGCTACTCTTGGGTGACCAGTAAGACTAAATTATTTTAACTTCTTTTTAATTAGTGTATTTGGAAGTTAGCTACTAAAGTAACTAAAATTTAGATGACTAAAATTTAGCAAGGGAAACCAAATAAGTTCATAGTGTAGGTAAGACGCTCAAAGAGACCTCTATAATAATATCAACATGCATGTTACATGTGCTGGGAGGTGGAGGGCTCAAGTTAAATTTGAGCCTGTTTGACAAGGTGAATCGAAAAGTTATGACATGCGAGCCACATGAGAAAGCGTGCGGAAAGGAGGACGGGCGGTTTCTTCGTAATAAAGTTTGTTTTAGCAGGAGTTGGTAGGTAGGTAAGGTAGCTAGTTTTGATGCCTTGTTCTCTTCATCTAAAAATTAAAAACTTTTCAAAATTTTCGTCACATCGAATCTTATAGCACATGTACGGAGCATTAAATATAGACAAAATTAATTGTACAGTTTATATGTAAATCGCGAGATAAATCTTTCGAGCCTAACTAATCTATTATTGGACAATAATTACCAAATAAAAATGAACGTGTTACAGTACCCCAAATCAAAAAAAATAGGAACTAAACAAGGCCATTGCATCAGGTTACGGTCGGATTCAGATGATATTATAGTTATAGTGATATATTGTGATTATTAGTGAAGGTATTCTGTACGTGTTGCGGAGGATGACCAGGTCCACACGTACAACTGCGCGCTTGGCGGGTGGTAAGGCTTGGACCGGCCGACTGGCTGACTGGCTGACTTCCAAGTAGCGTTTTTTTATATTTTTCCAAGACAAAATGCTACTAATAATAAGTACTGCAGTAGTAAGGACTTTATTTAGTATCCTCCAAACTTTTCAAGATTTTTCTTCACATCGAATGCGGCACATGCATGAAGCATTAAATAAACAAAAACTAATTACACAGTCTGTCTGTAAATCACGAGATGAATCTTTTAAGCCTAGTTAATCCATAGTTAAACAATAATTACCAATTACAAACGAAAGTGCTACGGTATCAAAAAATTTTTACTAAACAAGGCCTAAAACGCATGGTTAGCCGTGTTAATCAGCGAAGCCTGTTCGCTTGTCTTATAAGTTGTATGCCCGTACTTTTTTGCCAGCTAACGGCGTTTTTCTCTTATAATAAATCAGCGAACAGTATTTTCAGCCATGACAGCGAATAATATTTTCAGCCATGACTTTTTAGACCAGCAAACAGATTGTAGTGCGACTTGTTGTGAGAGGTTGGTTGGTAAAATAGTAGTCTTCTTGATTGGGTTCAATAAACCTTATAATTGCCAATGCAACAATTAATAATCCACTATAATAATAGTATGTTATTATTACACGCCGCACGCCGGAACCTTAGGGCACTTACAATGCAAACTCTATCATGGAGTCTAAAGTCATTTATTATCTCGAACAATGTGAACTTGGAGTCTAAATAAGACTTGGAGTCTTATTTTTTCTACCTCTTTCTTCAATAAATATGGTGCCACATCAGCAAAATACCATAAATAATATGTAATTAATTGTCTTGGACTTCATGATAGAGTCTTGCATTGGAGTGCCCTTATTATTAGAATTAGTTTTCTTGAGCTTCTTTTATGTTAATTGTACTTGTCGAGTTATATACACTCTCTTTATGTTAGTAGAAAAAGTCGTTTTGGATAAGATTGGTACTCCCTCCATACCCATAAAGAAAATCGTTTAGGATAACGACACGGTCTCCAAAGTCTAACTTTGACTCCTTGTTTTTATAAAAATATTTATCAAAAAGTGGTATATGTATACTTTTATGAAAGTATTTTTCAAGACAAAGTCTATTAATATGGTTTTTCACATTTCTAAATTTAACTACTTAATAGTTATTTATGATTTATATTTCCAATGTTTGACCTAAATCTTATCCAAAACAACATTTTTTATGGGTATGGAGAAAGTAATTATTAAATTGGTTGTCAATATCGCATGTTGACACTCAAATTGGGCCTAAGTCAATTTAGTTTGAGTGTCACACCGCACAAACTGATCGGCGCCTCTCATAAATCCAGCCAATGCAATCAAATTATGCGCGATAGATCTGCACGCAACTGCTGCACCGGCCCCAACATTTATCTTCTTAATTAGCTGGCTAAGATTGCCCATCAGCTCACTTAGGATACTAGGACGCAGTGATCTTTTATTTTTTGACAAGGAACAAGCCGAATTATATTAAACGCAACATGAAGCTGCAAAGATTTGTACATTGTACAGGTCTACTGAAAGTAGAGCCTGAAGAGTTGAACATAGCAGGCCACAAGCCAGTCGGCTGCAAGAGTGATCAAGCTCTACGAAAGTGGAAACAAGCGCTTGTTTGGCTAGGGTATCCGCTGTAGAGTTTGATGTTCTGGTGATCTTGAAAAGAGTAGCCTGAAGATTCCCTACAACATTATCATATGCTTGGGTATACGGTTTCATTCTCCAGTGGGGAGGGTGGTCCTTGTTGGCGCTGTGAAGAAACTGAACCAGTTGCTGAGAATCAGAGAGAAAAAAGCATGAAGAAATTTGAAGGGCTTGGACTAGCTTGGCGCCAAGAGCTAGAGCAGCCGCCTCTCCCATAAGAACTGAGTGACAGTTGTGCATCCTGGCCTTGATGTAGATAGATTGGGCTGGGTGTACCTGAAAATTAAGAATGAAAATACCTATGCCAGCAATGGCGGAGGCTGTGGAGTGATCGTCTGGCACTCTGGAGACATCTACGTAGCATCGTGATCCTTGAAGTGCTATTGGGTTGGTGCAAAAATATGGTCTGTTTGGTTCTGCCTGGATTGGAGCCTGGATAGGAGCCTGCATAAGAGAAGAAGTCATACCTGGGACTGCTGGAAGGAAGCGGTTGTTTGGGACGGATGTAGTTGAGTATGCTCCATATAACTGGCAACGACAGTGTGAAATTGCACATGGGTCCACTTTTTCCTGTTGAAATGGTAGTCATTTCTAGATTTTCAGATATACCACATAGTAGTGAGTGCTTTACATAAAAGGAATTCGTTTGTGTGATCTGGAAGAATAGTTTGGAGGATATGCTGCACTCCGTCATCTTCTGGAGGAAGGGCGGCTGTATTGAGTGCAGGACTTGATGTGAGCCAAACCTGTGTAGGAAGAGTACAATGAAAAAACATGTGAGAGTCAGTTTCTATCATATTGCATGTATCGCAGGTATTATTGCCATTGGTGGATTATCTTGTTGCTCGATCCGCCGTGGCAAGCGCCCTTCTGATGAGTCTCCAAGCGAAAGTTTTGAGGAGCAGGGAAATGCATTTATACTGCCAGATTTTGTGGAGTAATTTGCTACAACCAGGAGTAATAGAGCGAGAAATTTTCGGAACACTGTAGCACTTTCGTTTGTATGTGGTAATTATTGCCCAACCATAGATTAACTAGGCTTATAAGATTCGTCTCGCAAATTACAAGCAAATTGTACAATTAGTTATTATTTATATTTATATTTAATACTACATACATATGCCGCAAGATTCGATATAATAGAGAATCTTGAAAAAGTTTTTGGATTTGGTAAAGAACTACAAGGCCTAAAACAGGGCTGCCATCTGCATAGTGTGCGAACAGCTAACTGCTTAGCGCAGACTAGGGAGTTCACCCTAAAAACTAAAAACTTTTCAAGATTCTCCGTCACATCGAATCTTAGGGCACATGCATAGAGCATTAGATATAGACGAAAATAAAAACTAATTACACAGTTTGTCTGTAAATCACGAGATAAATTTTTTAAGTCTAGTTAGTCCATAATTGAATAATATTTGTCAAATAAAAACGAAAATACTACAGTATCGAAATCCAAAATCTTTTCGAAACTAAACAAAGTCGAGGTCAACTCTGCCGCCTGCCCTGCCATATATTGTGCCATGTGCCATCTGGATCGTCTTCCAATCGAGTCCAGTCGGAAGGCCTTGGCCTCCAAGTTACTATTTCCATTTTGTTTGTTGCCCAAGAAACCAGCGGCCGGCCGGTTCCCGGTTCTTGCCTGCCAGTCCGAACTAGAATGACATTACTAATCTCATTTCTCCAGTTCTCTCTCCAAACCATGCATTCTTGGCCAAATTAGTATTCTTTCAGCATAAATTCGCGTATAGTTTTCTTTAAGCGAGAGTCATCCCCAATATTGAAACGATTACATTTGTCGGAAATGACTGATCGTTGAATAAATGATTAAGCCATGAAGGGAAAAGGACGATGCGACGAACAAATTAACTTTTGATTCCACTCGAATAATAGGTAGCCAACCAGCCATGCTCTTTGCTAGCGTTGAGATGAGCATCTACAAAACACACACTCGATCAACGATTCTTTTTTATTTCGTTTCTGGGCAAAATTATTGTCGGTGGTGCTCGAGCAGCAGGCAACAGTGGACCACGCATGTGTATGTGTGGAGATAGCGAAATTTTATGGGGGTAGGCAGATGTTATTTCTTGTCCTTTAAAAGTATACTCAAACATGAATGTAATAGTAGTCCGGTTATACTAGGAATGATGAACGAAATACTTTCTCTATCACAAAAGAGTGCAAATCTTTTTTCTCTCTCTTAAATTTTACTAAGTTTATACACAAAATAATAGTGCCAAAAGTATGGCTCATATAAATTTAACATAAAGATATATTTTATACTTAATTTAATGATATTTACCATAATATATGTTTACAGATTTGATCAAATTTAAAATTACTTGGATTAATAAAAACTGTACTCCTCATCTATCCTAAATTATAAAGTATTTTTTTTCCTAGATACATAGGTTTTGCTATGCATTTACATATACATTATATATAGATATATAGTTAAAATAATGTGTGTTAAACAAAAACCTAAAATATCTTTTATAATTTAAAACCAAAGAATATTATCGTAATATTTTTATTTATATTTGACCATTATTATTTAATTATAGACTAACTTAATTTAAAAATTCGTCTCGACCTATATTTCGCCACAAATTATTTATGATTTCCTCGTCATTGCTGCCCACGCCTGCCCGCGTTGCCGCCAATAACTCGCTTCCCCCCACAGCGGCAACACGGAACACATGCTTTGCATTCCAGCCTCCCAGACACGCGGGCCCACTCCCCGCCCCCAACGCGACGCCACCGAGCGGCCACGCCTCTCCTCCGTCTCCCAAACCTACCACCCCCCAACGGACCGGGACGGCGGGACCCTCCCCACCCCACTGCGCCGGGTCCACGCAGCAGAGCCCCCACCCCCCGCCACGCCTCCCAGTCGCAGCGAAGCCTCCCTTCTCCCTCCTCCTGACCTCCTCCTCAACGGCGCGCGGTGGTGGTAGGTGGTTTGCGTTTGACCGCGCCAACCCCGCCGGCCGGCCGCCTATAAAAACGCCCCCGCACCTCCCACGCCTCGCCGGCAGCAGCCAGCGTTCCAGCAGCTGTTGTAATTACACGTACACGTACAGTACCCATTGCCGCTGCCGCGTCCACCAGCATTCATTCATTGATTTCACAGCCCATCGCCTCACCTACTGCCTCCAAACCAACCCCCTCCGATCCCTCGGTCGCCGATCGAGTGACGTCGTGACGACGACCATGGACTCGGCGACGACGTCGGGGGCGATGGAGCTGGTGGCGGCGCTGCTGCGGGGCCGGGTGCCGCCGGAGCTGATGGGCGGGGACGGCGCCGAGGGCCGGGCGCTCGTCGCCACGCTCGCCGCCGCCGTGCTCGGCGCCGCGCTCTTCGTGCTCTGGAGGCGCGCCGCCGCCGGGAAGAAGCGCAAGCGGGAGGCCGCCGCCGCCGCCGTCGCTGAGGCCACGGAGGTCAAGGCCAGGGCCGCTAAGGGCGGCGAAGACGAGAAGGCGGCCGACGACGGCAGGAAGAAGGTCACCGTCTTCTTCGGCACGCAGACCGGCACCGCCGAGGGGTTCGCCAAGGTGCGTGCGTCGCTCGCTCCCCTGCCATAACCAGATCGATCAATCCAATCATCATCGATCTCTGATGATGCCTCTTAGATTCTCCTCGATCGCGTTTGTTTGACGAATTCTAGGCGGTGAATTGCTTGCTACTCTTGTTTACGTTAGCAATTTTCATCATTTTTTAGTAATCCCAAGGGAGTGGGGGAATTTTTGTAAATGATGAAGGGAACTAGTTCTTGATGGGTGATGCAGACGGGTTTTTAAATCTTTCTCCATCACTGTCATGCCGGCCTTGGGGGTTGCTTTCGTGACGGCAGGAAATTTCACTGCACGCGAGTCTACGAAAGTTACCGCGAGATTTGGAGCACTTGTGAGCAAAACTTGAATTTTATTTATCAATCACACATATTAACTTCTCGAAAAAAAAGGAATAATAAACAAGTATTCTAGTCCAACTATTGCACCTATCAGCTTGAGAAAGTCAAACCGCAAGTTCTTCACCACCCATAGGACTTTTTCAAACTTATAGCTAGCAAAAAGCCAACGACATGTGCGGTAGCAGAATGTTGACCACAAATAAGCCCGCAACCGCAAGCACCTGGATGCGAATAATATGGGCGTCAATGTCAAACCTCAAGGCGGGGTTGGTGGGCTAAACAAACCTTCTTTCTCCTACCTTCTCTCTGGGCCCTATCGATAGTCGATACATCATTGTGTTTGGTTTTGTGCGTAGAAGCAACAACAGAGGAGAAAGCGAAAAGTGAGTGGTTTGGTAGATTGGATGGGAAAAGGCAATTGTCTTTTCTAGTTTGAATCAATCACCCTTGATATAAGTCTTCTAAATATTCTGATCTGCTATATACATAACAGGCGCTTGCTGAGGAGGCGAAGGCAAGATATGACAAGGCAATCTTCAAAGTTGTGGACTTGGTAAGGAACCGATAACTAATGTGTGATATGATCGATCTGGAAGAAGGATCACTTCAGATGATCTTACATACAAACTGTGGTTGTTTGTAGGATGATTATGCAGCAGAGGATGAGGAATATGAGGAGAAGTTGAAGAAGGAGAAGCTAGCATTGTTCTTCGTGGCAACGTGAGACATTTATTCGCTGTTGCACCCTGTATCTTACTGAATAGTGCAATTAAATTTGGAGCAAAATGCGGATACAATTAGTAAAACTCAGGTGTATGCATTTTTTTTTTGAAGTAAGAGTGTATGCATAATTTCACTGGCTGAATTTGGACAAGAAACAGCATGTTTCCATCACTGGATTCAAAATACCAAAATTTTTGATATGTTTTCCTAAAAATTACGATGCAATCTATGTTTTGAAGCATTGGAAGATTGGGCATATAAATGATAATTCAGTTAATGTTCAGGGACTCTTAACATTTGGATGATTTTTTCATTTATTTTGGAGTTCAAAATTAAGGAAGCCTTCCTAATGTTACTTTTGTTCAAATTCAGGTATGGAGATGGTGAGCCGACCGACAATGCTGCTAGGTTCTACAAATGGTTCACTGAGGGAAATGAGAGGGGTGTCTGGTTAAATGACTTTGAGTATGCTGTCTTTGGTCTGGGCAATCGACAGTATGAGCATTTCAACAAGGTACTCAGATCTTATCAGATCATTTTACTATATATGTTTCCTGTTTGTAAAATCTTTACTATATATTGCCATTCATTGTATTCTGAATGTTTTGCTTCTGGCTACAGGTTGCCAAGGTGGTAGATGAGATCCTAACAGAACAAGGTATGCCCCTTTGAGTCTTCAGTATCCTATCACACTGGCTTTTTTCTAGTTAATATGTTAAGCTGATCTTAAGTATTTTATGTTTGCTTAGGTGGAAAGCGCCTTGTTCCAGTTGGTCTTGGAGACGATGACCAATGCATTGAGGATGACTTCAATGCATGGTATATATTCTGGTTTCTTTTGAGCTTTTTTTTTTTGGCATTTGACTGCTTCAGTGTTATTTATGCTACTTTCCTGAACTCTATTGTGTTCTTAGGAAAGAAGCTCTCTGGCCAGAGTTGGATCGATTACTTCGGGATGAAAATGATGCCTCTACAGGCACTACATACACAGCTGCTATTCCTGAATACCGGGTTGAATTCATCAAACCTGAGGAGGCAGCTCATTTGGAGAGAAACTTCAGCCTTGCAAATGGCCATGCAGTCCATGATGCCCAGCATCCTTGCCAGTAAGAATGCCACTATTCCCTACATCTGCAATAATGGCCGAAGTTGAAGGCCCCAAGTTTTACGGTAACATTGGAGTTCAAGCTAATAAGTCGAATCTTATGTGCATATTTAGGGCTAATGTGGCTGTGCGGCGGGAGCTCCACACCCCTGCTTCTGATCGTTCATGCACCCATTTGGAGTTCGACATTGCTGGAACTGGTCTCACGTAAGTCACAGTATAAATTTACGAGCATTGTTAATGGTTAGGAATAGGATCTAATTGTAAAGTTCAGAAAGTGGATGAGGATAGATTATTCTAACACATGTTGGATATATTGTTTTCCTGTAAATTATTGGGATGTGATAATGTGCTGATGGAGTTGTATTGCTTCAATATCAGAGTTTGACCATTGCTATAATTCTGGTTTTTCATACCCTTTTTTCATTGTTTCTAAACATAATTTCATCATGCTGCTTATTAGGTATGAGACTGGGGACCATGTTGGTGTATACACCGAGAACTGCCCTGAGGTTGTAGAGGAGGCAGAGAGGTTGTTGGGCTACTCGCCAGACACATTTTTCACCATCCATGCAGACAAAGAGGATGGTACTCCACTAAGTGGCAGTTCTCTTGCTCCTCCATTCCCCTCCCCAATCACAGTGAGGAATGCACTTGCTAGATATGCTGACCTTCTAAATTCACCGAAGAAGGTGAGTGTTTTATTAGTGCACAAATCCTACAGGGTTTATGAAAAATCAATGAAAATCTCCCCAACCAAATGATATTATAATTTGCAGACTTCTCTGGTTGCATTAGCTACTTATGCTTCAGATCCGGCTGAGGCTGACCGCCTGAGATTCTTGGCCTCTGCCGCTGGGAAGGTCAGTTGCTTTCTCAGGGATCTGTGGAAGTTTTGTTCATTCTATGGAGCCCCTAGTTTTAATACTTAACACGTTTATTCATTGTGCAGGATGAGTATGCTCAATGGGTTGTGGCAAGTCAGAGGAGCCTGTTGGAAGTCATGGCAGAGTTCCCTTCGGCAAAGCCTCCACTAGGTGTCTTCTTTGCAGCTGTTGCCCCTCGTCTTCAACCAAGATATTATTCTATTTCATCTTCACCTAGGTAAATAGCCTCACTCATAATTTTCCCTTCTCATCATGAATATTCGTTTTCCTGTTGACTTAGATTTCCTTTCATCTTTCAGTATGGCAGCAACCAGGATTCATGTCACATGTGCGCTCGTGCACGAAACAACACCCGCTGGAAGGGTACATAAGGGAGTCTGCTCAACTTGGATTAAGGTAACTTATTGATGTTATGATTTTCTTTATGTGTTTTTTGCCTGGCTGATATCTCAATCTTTTGAGATCTCTTTTCTCATCTGGCAACTGAAGATTATAGAACCGTCTGTTTTTATATAATCACTTTTTGATCGTTTAATATTTTTTCCTGCAAACCATGCTTACTCCTCACAATTGCCTTGGTATTGGGAAAACAAAGTAACTCTTACTTTTACAACCCCTGCTTCCCAATTTGCACTTTTGAAGCCAATTAACCAGAATAATTTTCATGTTTGAGCTTTATCTGAAGTTGATTTGCCATCTCAATTGGATTTGCAGAATGCTGTTCCATCAGAAGAGAGCAAGGATTGCAGCTGGGCTCCGATATTTGTGAGGCAATCAAACTTCAAACTACCCGCTGATCCTTCAGTGCCAATCATCATGATTGGCCCTGGGACCGGTCTTGCACCTTTCCGCGGCTTCTTGCAGGTTTATTATTGCAGCCCTTGGTACTGTATATTTATACCATTCACCAGTCAAGTCGCTAACATGCAAATTTTGCTCATGATCCCAGGAGAGACTAGCTCAAAAAGAATCTGGAGCTGAGCTTGGTCCATCCGTGTTCTTCTTCGGATGCAGAAATAGCAAGATGGTACACACCAGACCGATGATCCACTTAACACCAAAGATCTTCAATGTTGTAGGCTGTAGCTAACGTAATTATGATTTTGCAGGACTTCATCTATGAGGATGAGCTGAACAATTTCCTTGAGCAAGGAGCACTGTCTGAGCTGGTTCTTGCCTTCTCGCGTCAGGGCCCTACTAAGGAATATGTGCAACACAAAATGGCACAGAAAGTAATCTAGCTGCCCCTTTTCTGATAAACTTCTGTTATCCTCTGATGCGTAACCCAGTGCCTCACAGTTCTTGCCTTTGTCCATTTCCAGGCATCTGAAATCTGGGACATGATATCCCAAGGTGCTTACATCTATGTCTGTGGTGATGCCAAAGGCATGGCCAGAGATGTACATAGAGTTCTCCACACCATTGTTCAGGAGCAGGTACTGATCCTAGGCCTAATTTTTACCTATGTACTACAAATATGCTTTCTTTCTCTGCATCTGTTGTTTCTCATGCAATTGTCGACATTTTTGGCAAACAGGGCTCCCTCGACAGTTCTAAGGCCGAGAGCTTTGTGAAGAATCTCCAAATGGAGGGCAGATATCTGAGGGATGTGTGGTAAAAAGCGATTGTGAAATATGAAAAAAAAATGGTATTCAGGGGATAAACACTCATTCGCATTACACATGTGTACAACTATTACCGGAAGAGTACTGACAATGGCCTAGATCTGATATTTTTATTGGTTCTGTATTTATTTTTATTTTCTCTCATTTTCTTTCGCTTTTGAGGTTCTCCCAAGTGCCTTTTGTTTTCTTTTGTCTTTGAGGTTCTCTCAAGAGTTTTTTGTACCTATGTATTATAAATTCTTTATATATATATATATGTATAAGATGAGGACAATTTTGGCAATAAGCCTCACTGTGTTATTAGTACTATTGCCAACAGGGTTTCGTGTGATTATCCATCCATCCATCCATCACGTATAAATCCATCCAAACCAGGAGGCCCCAGACCATTACATTTGGCGTTGGTCTGGTCCTCCCAACTATCCTGGCGCTGAAGTGCTTTGGAAGGCTCGAGCGCCTGGAAATTCTTATTTTTTTTTTGACAAGAACATATCATATATATTAAAGCAAACGTAGTACAAGAAGCTTTCCAAAGGAAACCTTGATACAACGAGGTTCTGAGACCAGAAATAAAGACAGTAGCGTCGACTAAGACGACGAGGTAGACTTGCATGCCAGCGAGGGGAATACGCAGAGGCGTCCAGGACGCGTGCACCCAGATGGTTTGACCGCGCAAAGCGACGATTGAAGGGGAATCGGATAAGCCATCTAAGAAGACATGTTCCGGCAACCGAAAGAGTTGATGACGTTGCCGGAGGTAGAAGAAGCTTGAACCGATATCCCAGATGCAGGCAGCATCGTCGATCCAACGCCGAAGAAGTAGGTGTCTAACTGGAACAAAGGTAACAAGAACCACAGACACTATGCATGCACTAATAAGAAGGGGATGAGAGAGCCAAGAGTCTCTATCCGGATGAAGATCTATAGCCATGCAAGTGAGGTACGAAAGAAAAAAATAAAGAAAAATAAAAACAAAAACTAAGAAAGAGAAGAGATGGAGATGCACAGAGGAGTTCGCCGGGGAGTAGGACGATGACGCGGACGGGGATGCAGTGGTGGTCGCAGGAGCCGGGGTCGACGACGGTGGCGGCGATGTGGGGGGCGGAGGGGATGGAGTGGACGGCGAAGGTGTGAACAGGATGAGCTCCTCCGGCAGCGGCTTCTTCTGGGACCCGAGGTCGGTCCTTCCGGTGCCGCTCATGGTGGCGGATTCACCGACGCAGCGGTCCAGCGCCGCCTGGATCTTGGGATTCTGCAGCTCCGGCGCCTTCTTCACCTGTTGCGACACCGCGGATGGGTTTTTCTTCTCCATCTTTCTCCAAAGCTTTATTTGGCTAGAGGATTTTACAAGGAGGAGGAAGAGGGGAGCAGGAGATGAAGGGGGGCCGGCCCTCCTGTCCTGCCGCCGGCGAGGACGCCGAGAAGGACAGGGGACCGGCGGCGGCGAAGGGAGGGAGGGGCAGCAGCTGCGCAGGCCATGGGCCCTAGCGGCTTGGGGGCCTAACCCCAGGTATGTATATTCTAGTATACGGCTGAAGCGCCCTAGGTAAACCAGGAACTCAAATGTGATACAATACTAGTCCTAGGAGGCTAGTAACACATTTATTACATCAGATAAGTTTCAGCGCAGTAGTCTCGGTAAGCGTGGACAAGGAAGGCACGCTATAATAATAAGACAC
>Ga0182004_10000462_pt1 | contig 24549 bp, 22 predicted proteins | sample Sormic07211540_1_FD_120479 | JGI IMG/M metagenome (GOLD analysis project Ga0182004, IMG submission 120479) | Endophyte microbial communities from Sorghum bicolor roots, Mead, Nebraska, USA - 072115-40_1 MetaG | ecosystem: Host-associated > Plants > Roots > Unclassified | place: USA: Nebraska...
CCGAGGACACCCGACAGACTTCTTGAGTCATTTGGAACTCGTGCACGTCGATCAGAAGTCTTTGGGACAATGATGGGTGCATGTGGGCCACTTAATTCAGGAGGTTCTGCCACACAATTTGGGATGGAGGGAGTATAACTTAGTCAAAATTAAGATGGTTTGACTTAGACCAAACCTAAAAGTCTTTATTTAGGGGATGGAGGTGGTAAAAAACTAGACTTGCAATCCTTTTGGGACGAAAGTAATACATATAAAAAAAAGATCACACATTGCTTTAATGACCTAGCATAGATTGTGTTGATATCATTACATATAGAAGAGCAGTCAGACAACCCTAGAAGATTTTATAACGTTTGAGGTAAAGGTTAACATATTGAAACTAAATTCTAATAAGCAGTAAGCAAAAAAAAAAACTCATCTCTAGATTCAAGATTTTTTGGAGCCACAAAGAATCAAATACTTTGAGTTGGGGCTGCCTAAGTCTTGGAAATACATGGTTTTAGAGCCTTTTGAGGTATACAAGAGGTATAATATAAATCCTAGCCATAATTAAACAGGATTTATCTGTTTACTAAACAACGTACATACTAGTGTTTCCAATTATAGTACTAGATATAATATATAGTACATGAAAGAAAAGGGAAGTACTAATAAATTTTGATTCCCTTGTAATTTGCACTAATGCAGCTCAGATATAACATGGAGGAATCTCAAATAGGAGGATAGTGAATCTCAAAAAAAAAGGAGGATAATGATTTAATATCCGCATCAATTCAGATTTCCATAGGTTCTAGAATAAGCATAATAAATAAAGTAAAAAAAACACATACTGTATCTCTTCACGGTTGGAATATCAAAACATAAAAGCACAATTAAAAATCTTAGTGGCACTACTAGTTGTAGTATCAAGCATAATATGATGCTACTTAAATTATACTGCATCCGTTCTAAATTGTACTACATGTTGGCTTTCTAGGTGCACTGATTTAACTGAGTATTTAAATACCTAAATGCATAGCAAAAACTACTGAACAGAGGAAGTACTATTTACCGATCTGAATTTAGACAAGTGGTTCAAATGTATATATACATATTCATTCATACTTACAATTACAATAGTATAAGCACTTGCTGAAGTAGAGTATTTTATTTTCATATAAAGTCTAGTTCCCGGTGTCTAGCGACCATTTGAAAACCGAGAGAGACGCCCCTTGTGATCCGCCCAAGAGACGTACCGGAGGAACCGATCGAAAAGGAGCAGAGCTTTCGGCCGGCGGCGGCGAACGAGAAATGGCAGCGACCCTGGCACGCGTCTCCTTTCCCGCGGCCCTCCGACGAGCCCTTGCCAGCAGGTAGGCCATGGCTCCCGATTTTCCGTCCGATTCCCAGTTCCCCATGCATGCACGCCTTCTTCTTCGTCTTCTACTTGATCGAATTGAAGGCGACGTCGCTGCCCCTGCCCCTGCTCACCCTCACCTCCTCACACGGTGCATGCTCTGCGTTTGTGCGACGATCCGTAGGCCGCGGCGGCACAGCGCTGCAGGAGCTCGTGTCTGCCGGTTCGACGCCGCGGCGAGCGCCAAGGAGACGGCCGGCGGTTCCCTTGTAAACGTCAGGTGCGTCATCACCCTCTCTCTCTGTATGACTGTCTCTTCTCCTGATCGTCTTCTCCGACTCCGGCGATCGATCGAGATTCCAATCTTCCAACTCCAAATCATCGATCCCACGGGCCTTGGATCGGATCTAAATCTTTCTATCAATATCTATGATCCAAAATGCATGCCAATGCTGTGTGCTGTCATGTGGACGACGGATCATATAGTATATGTTATTATTAATTAGTATAGACTATGGATGGATTCCCTGATACTCCCGGTGCTTTCTGTTTGTTTACCCAGGCACACCAGCGTCGGCGGCGACGGGGTGTTGCAGGCGGAGGAGGCGGCGGCGGTGCCAGTACGGTCAGTGCCGGTGCGCGTGGCGTACGAGCTGCAGCAGGCTGGCCACCGCTACCTCGACGTCAGGTAGTAACACACACGACACACGCTATTGGCCACCGTCAGAGTAGAGAGTACGGTGACAATGACAATTGACAGCAGAATACATATATAGTACATACTACTGATCGAACAGCAAATTAATTAATATAAAGATCTGGTGCCCATAAACAACAACTGCAATTAAATCGAACAACTTTAGTTTCTTCTCATATTCGATTTGATTTAATCGTAACGCCTCGTTGTGGTCTCACTCTTTTTATGTTTATTTATTGCTGCTTCTGCAGGACTGAATCTGAGTTCAGTGCCGGCCATCCGGAGAGAGCTGTGAACATCCCCTACCTGTTCAGAGCAGTCACAGGTAAATGCCTTCAATTCCAGACTCTAACAACATTGTGTTGTTCGAGTGTGTGTCGGATCGATCCAATGCAACTCCTCGTAGTTATCTTATCCAGATGGAGTGCAATTGCATCAACAAAGTAGCAGCATGACCGTTGTCAACTTGCATGTTTAAAAGCAAAGCAGCAGCAAACTGAGGCGTCGTTTTGGCTTGGCCAAGGGGCACTCGATCAGCTTACAAACTTTATCATCTTGACCAGCTTTTGCAACATGCATGCCTGTTCGTCTCATCTCCAGATTGCTGGTCCCAGCTGCAGACTAAACATATATAGATGAATCATGAATGGGAAGTATTTATAACTTAGCTTGAGTCTGCCAACTAGACCGGATATCCATCATCCCAATGTCCTACATATACTATATACTCATCACGGATTCACGATACAGCTTTATGTTAGTGACTCCTTAGTATGCACCAAGTGTCATTTCAGAGAGAGAGAGAGAGAGAGAGAGATACCTAATATTGATTGAGCTTCTCTTTTAAGTTCTAGCAAAAACTCATTAGCATGCCAAGTTTTCTGAAATTTCACTGCCTGTAGTGTTACCATGTTTTGTTTTGGTTCACATCTGAGCAGTTATGTACTTGCTATCAACCATACATAGGAACGACGAAGAACACGTGCTTCCTCGAGCAAGTGGCGAGTATCTTTGGGAAGGACGATGGGATCATCATTGTACGGTTCTTGAACACATGATGAACCAATGATTAATTACAGAGCAGTTGCTCTACTTTTTCCCCGTCTCAACAACTCTCTTTCTGTTTGTGAAAGTAATGAAATTTTCACTTGTGTTTTTAGGGCTGTCAGAGTGGCAGGAGATCTCTCATGGCAGCAACTGAGCTCAGCTCCGCTGTAAGCATGATCATATCATGTCATTGATCAGTTCTAGCTAGGGTTCCGGTGGTTTTCTCTCAATGCAATGCAACCATTTTTTTAAAATTTTGAAATATTGCAATGCAACAATTTTCAGGGTTTCACGACTGTGACCGACGTTGCTGGTGGATTCTCTTCATGGAGGGAGAATGGACTGCCTATTACCCAGTAATATTTGGCCCCACAAATCTATCTACTCTAGCTCCGGCTCGGCTCATGCATGAATCATAGATTGTAGCGTTCTTGGCTTTTCAATTAATGTAATACTCACTTTGCTTATAAATATATGACGCTTGGACAATTTCAAAAACCATTATGGGGTGGGGAATTTCAGCAATTTTTCCAGTCACCTAGAGACTAACTTGTCCATATAAGATTTTTAGTTTCAGTGTTTCTGCCACCGAGTTGGTCATCGACTGAGGAGGAAAATCAGATTTACCCTTGTTGCCTCTCGATTTGTAATTAATCCAAAACACCCAAAAATAAAAACAGCTCAAGTCTGCTACCTCTCGATTTATATTCCAAAACTCAACGGCACCAAACCTTGGATGCACTTCATGTCTTCTCATAATTACGTGGCGCTGCATGAGACTACCTATGAGACATTACCACTATACCTGCCCGTAAAGTAACTAGTTGCGCCTCATTTTAAGGTGTGCTTGATTGGTGCCTAACTTTACGGTAATAAAATCAAATCTACAATTGTAACAAAAGTTTGACAACAATGAAAAAAAAGCTTGACACGTGGACCAGAGTGTCTAACCTGTATGTGAACCAAATAAGTCTACAGCTTGCCGTATTTTTTTTAGATAAGAGATAAAAAAATATCCGGCCACAGCTTTCTGTATCTACACATGGGACATGGCTGCATCTTCTATCTGAAAGAATGTAAGGGATAGTTCTATTGATCTCATCGGTTACATATTTATATATAGACTCTGCACACATGCAGCCACACACGCGACACACACATACAACCGCACGGTGCCTAGTCTAATACATGCAACCACACATAGACTCTGCACACATACAACCACATACGCGACACACACATGCAACCGCACGGTGCCTAGTCTAATACATGCAACCACACATTGCTTAGTCTAACACTATCTACTATAAGAAATGAAAAAGAATACTAAAGCTTAGAGTTGGCATCATAATTTTCAAGAGAGGCAAAACAGGTTCTTTATATGATGTATAAGAATCATTTAACCTAACAAGCTCACTACAGATGGTTTGCAGTAGACATCGCACTAGTTAGCATTCTACACCATCACTACAAATCTAGGTGAAGGGGAATGGAGTTGTGATGCATAACTTAAATATTTTATTTAGAGCAACTCCAAAAGAGTTGGTAAAAATATATGGCTAAACTCATGATTTAGTCAACCTCTAAAATAAAAACCCTAGCAAAAGTACACAAACTTCAACAACCTTTCCAATAAGGTGAGACAAATGGTTAGTGAATAGTGACACATGCAAGCTACACCTAGCATGTGAAAATTCTAGGATACATGACTTTTATTTTAGAAAGCCAGATACAATAACTATTGAACTTTTTCCCCCCAAAATAGCTAAATATAGGTTACATAATATGAATAGCTCTTTTGTTGTTGTTGTTCTTATGGACCCAAAATATATTTTTGGAGTCAATAAATATATATTAAGAAAAAGGCACACATGTCAATTTGCCTATGAATTTAACTAAAAAGCATGTCGTGAGAATGCTGGCGGAGGCCTATAGGTCGTAGCACTACTATAAAATCTTCATCACCGATCGTTTGCAAATTCGGGTCAACAATAGCCAAAATTTCATTTTAAATCCTTAGAAGTTACAAGTCATATAATTTTTTATGTGAAAATTCATGCGTTGCGTGATGGTGGGATTCGAACCTAAAGACCTTTGCCCTCACATGTAGCTACTCTGAGCACTCCACCTCTAAGTTACTTGTGTTTATATGGCATATTCATTCCATTTTGAAATAATAAATAATTAGGACCCTAAATAAATTCAGATGAAAAGTCATCAACTACAAAGTTATTGTTCTAATTGAGATCTACAATTTTGATATTGGTCATTTTGACGTCCAATGTCATTTGACCAATTTGAATTTCAAAGTGTTCAGACTTCAGGCATACTTTTGTGATCGCAAATTATTTTAAATAAAAAAGTCATCAACTATAAAGTTGTAGTTATCATCAAGATCTACAACTTTGGTTTTGGTTGATTTTCCATCTTACATCGTTTGAAAATTTTGAATTTCAAAAATTTCAAACTTTAGATACAAATTGAGACCCTAAATGATTTCTAATGAAAAGTTGTCAATTATAAAGTTGTAGATCACATCGAGATCTACAACTCTGCTTTTGATTACTTTTTCCATCTGAGGTTGTTTGTACAATGCTAAAAAAATAAAATTAAATATGAGAGTTACAAAGAAAACTCTGAGACCATAAATGATTTGAACCCATCAACTACAAAGCTATAGATCTCGACGCGATCTACAACTTTGATATAAATTTTGTTTTCATCTAACTTTATTTAAAAAATGAATTACATTGTGTTGCAATGTAAGTCAAACTGTTGGTGAAAGTGATTTTCATAACCGACTCGTAACACAAACCGACGGGGAAAATGGGTCGACCTTTACCCTAAGTTTGTAGCACAAACTGGTGGTAATGATAAGTTGTCACCATCGGTTCGTGTTACCAACTGTTGGTGATAATCACTCTTATTTTCACCAATGATTCGTAATACGGACCGATGGTGATGAGTGTCACTGCTGGTTTAGAGCAAACCGATAGTGAAAGTGGCGGCAATGATTCTCAATTTTGTAGCAGTGTAGGTATATATGACAATGATGCACCTATACACTTTATATTTTATTTAGAGTGGAGACAAAACGAGACTTACGATAGCATTAACCCTATGTAGAAGCAATAGGTAAAGATAATGTATATGCAAAACTTATCACAAGGCCTAAGATGACATAACATAGAAGATTCAAAGGTAGCATCAAATGACTAGTAAGACAAATATACATTAAAAATAGTGTTAAAAAGAAAAGCATATTTGTGGAACCTTCTAGAGAAACACTAATAATATCGGAGTTGTAGTTGTCATATTTTAGGGTAAAATATAATACTTTAGGTCTAGATATTTTTGTATGGTAAGAAATATCTAAGAAGTTAATAATATTAGAAAAAAAATTAGAAATATTAGTTTTGTAACACTACAATGACCACGATAAACTATAAATGAGTGTTCTTGATTCTCATCCATACAAAGACACCATAAATAATAGTGAGTAGTGAGAGTAACCATATTTTTAGCATCACAAGAGCTAGGGTTAATGCTAAGATGGTAGAACACAAAAGATTAAAGGGTAGGACTAAAGACTAGTAAGACAAGTATACATTAAAACTTAGTGCTAAAATTAGAAAAGCATATTTATGAAACTTCATAAAGAAACATTAAACATAAAGGAGTTGTAGTACCGTTATAACAAAACATCATAAATAAATAAATAATAGTGAGTAGTAAGAGTGGAGGCAGGTGGAGGAGGGATGTGGGGGCGAGGACGAGAGGATGGCTAGACCGTAGGATTTCATCACCATACCGCGGATCGATGACATGTCAAAATGAAGAGTGCGGATCACTGCGGATTAGTGGTGGGAATCCATGTCGCCATACCGGCACACAGATACGTGACGTGTCGCCAGGCGGGAGCTGCTAGGGTCCAAATAATCGGATGGCAGCGCGCGCCAAAAATTCACAGAGATGGATGTTGTAGGCTGTAGCGCGCGTCAGTGCGCATGTGTGGTTGGTGATGTTGTAGCGCGCAGGACGGATGTTGCACAGGCTCACTTCTATGCAAATGATTTGTAATAGATTATTAAAAAACTCATAACTTCTTAACCAAAAATTTAAAATAAATTTTGATTAACACCATCGGATTTTCTTGCAATAAATTCTTCAAAATAAGATCCTACATTGATATATATAATAAAACTTTATTACTTAACATTTACTTTGTAAATACATAACATTTTCTTTTTAGCCTAGTTAGTCTATAATTGGACAATAATTATTAAATACAAACGAAAGTTCTACAATAACATTTTGTAATTTTTTTCAGGAACTAAACACGGCCCAAGTATGAAAACCAGAAATCTTTTTTTTTTTTGACTTGAAACCAGAAATCCTTGTGAAGTTGCTCTGCTTGCCAAAACTTTGCTCTTTTGATTGTAGTAGATTACAACCTTCTTGGCTTTTAAATGAATGAATACTCCCTTTCATTATAAAAATATGATGTTTGGACAATTGAATCAGTTCTAATTTGAGATGCAGTGAAGGAAGTCTAGCTAAGATTATGTTTGGTTTTAAGACATATAAGCGATATATAGGATGATCTAGTCACTAGTTTATATTCAATTCGATCAGCCAAAAGATTATTTGGTAAAGGGATTTGACACAAAGGTGTGTTCCACACTGTTAGCTAGCGTTAGTCTATGGGCCACTTACTATCATGGGCCCACATGTCTTCGTGTGTTTTTGTACGCTTCCTCATGTTTATGCGCATTTCTAATTCAATATTTCAAGAACATTCGCTGATTCATGTTCTTCAAGTTATAAAATACCGTCGGTTTTCATATACTTCTAGGAACATAGTTGCTAAACCTCCAATAGTGCAACCTGTGCTTCCCATTGCTAGCGCACACATGAGATATGATACCACAACGTTGGTGGGGGATGAGGTGGAGCTCCATGAACTCAACTAGGAGTCTAGGATGGATGTAGGTTGTAGGATCTAACAAACCCAACTAGAGGGGGTGAATATATGGTGACAACTAAAACGAAGATACTGAAAGATCCATTACATGTAGATGATATGATGATACACAACCTTGTAAAATATCTTGTCCAAACTCGAATTCGTTTGTGAGATATAAAAATAAAAAATTTCTAATAAATCATGTGGACAGCTTTCTGGCTTGAAATTGTTATTTTTATATCTCATAAACGAATTCGAGTTTGGAAGATATTTTACAAAGTTGTGTATCATCATATCATCTACATGTGTGATTTTTTGGTGAATTTGGACGACTTTTTACTATGGTTTGCACGGGTTTTTATGAAGGTTGTGGTTTCCACCAGACAGGTTCCCTTTGATAATTGACAAGCTGCGTCAGCTTCCAGCGCAGAAGCCGTATCCACGTCTGATAAAATTACACCAGCCGTTTGATCCCTTAAATTAGTGGCAGGGATTATCCACTACAGGATTTTTTTTAGGAGCAGAATCAGTCCCTGTTGACGGATTTAGGAAGATTTAGGAGATTCCTTCGCTCAGGATCACGTCCCAGCCGCTTCACGATGACCTGGGACAGCCGACCGATATATACCCGAATCTTCGTATTGGAATCTTCTGATCTACTCCGGTCGCCTCTATTTTTCTCGTCTCTCTCCTCGTGAGCTCCGCTCCTAGTGCCTCCTCCTCGCCCGCGTCCTACGCTTGGCTCGCCGGGGTTGTGCTCCTCCCTCCGTCGTTCGCGTTTCTTCCCCTCTTCTGCCATGGTGCTGCACCCCTTGCCGGAGTCATCGGAACCCAGGAGGACGGCCGGATCAGTCCAGTCCTAACCCTAAGTACGCCACAGTTCTCGTCGCCCTCCCCTCCTGGTTTGTTGCCAGCGTTCCCAATTTCCCCTTCCGGTTGACACCTCATTTATTTATATCTTCTAGATCTGGATGATTTCTTCTTTCAATCAGCGATTCGTTCACCAATTCAAATCCTCGCTTTGTTGATGGTGCTATGCTATAGGAAATCCTAGATGGCTGTGGTACAGGTTGCGAGGGCACGAGTGCTGCCCTGCATTCCTGACTCTGGCCAGAGTCGGAACGACGCCTCCATGGTCAAACAATCATCTTCTTATTTTTTTCTCATCCCGTTTCTTTGGCATGTACCATACCTAAACGACCTGCAGGCCCTTCCTTTTTTTCCATCTATCAAAGTTTGGGTTTTAGAATGCGCTCCTATACAATTTTTTTTTTCATATTTGTGTAGTGCTCTCTTAATCATGAGTAATTCAGATTGGTTCCTATGTTTCTTCATGCTTGATGCGTCAAAATAATTCATGGTACATTTTCTACTGCATATTAGATTGATTTGTTGGCTCGTGAGTATTGCTTCATCGTCAACTGCAGAAGACACTGCAAAATGCTATATCATAGTCCCTGCCCTTCTCCCATACCAATGGGTGCAGGTGCTAAGTAATATGCCAACGACCACAGCTAAAAGATTAATTATTGTTTCTTATCCACGCTATCATGCTCCATGCATATGCACTTTACCTAGACACAAATTCTATGGATGGATATAATTCTAAAATCATAGGTTTGGTGGCCTATACAATTTATTTTTATGCATTGGTATTTGCTCATATGGGTTTATTATAGATATGGTCCGTTGATGGTTTATGGATGGTTTGACCATATTCCTTTTATTATTATTTTTACAAGGTTCAGGTTTAACAGCACAAAAAGTTCCAACAGGATTATCTTTTCTGCAAATTCTCGTCATCTAATTGCAAATTCTTGATAAATTTGTACGTCGTATTTTTCTCAGAACACAAAAGTACCACCAGGGCTTGTATTTTGCCTTGAAGTTTTTCTTTTTGTTTCCTACGGAATATATTGGTAGAAACACCTTGGAGTATAATAAGCAAGGCTGGTTAGCTGGTCTCCTGAATAGGTAGGACATTTTATTTCAATTCCTTTTTTAGCATGAACGACATTTAGCTTCCAGTGATTAATTTTCTCTAGAAAAGTTCCTTTGTATGTGCTGTTGAAGAGGGGTTCCCTTGACTGGGTTGGCTTCTTTTCATCTAATTGTTGTTGAATTTATATATATGTAGATTAGTTTTGTTCTCATGGGATATAATCTACTGCTTGCCCTATCACTGTAGCAACCAAGAGGAGAATCGGCATGCCTACATTAATTTTTTTGTTGTAGCCTGTTTATTTGATGTTTTTTTCATACTGTATGTACAACGATTAAAGGTTTGGTTGCCTCTCAAAATTAACCGATATGAGACCATTATAATATATTTTGCTTATTGAAAATTATTGTGCAGAGCCATACGGTGGATTGAGGCTCGGAGGCTAAGGCATAGATTATTATTGTTATTTGAAAATGGTGAGTTCAACTATTTTAGATCAGATAAAAATAATTAATTGCACAGTTTATTTATAATTTGCGAGACAAATTTTTTAAGCCTAATTAATCCATGTTTGGACAATAATTATCAAATAAAAAACATAAATGATATAATAGACGGAACCAAAAAAATCACGAACTAAACAAGGCCTGGACGCCTTGCCCAACACAAGGCCCATCCATATAGGCCTTGTTTAGTTGTAAACTTTTTTACAAAATGGATATTGTATCACTTTTGTTTATATTTGATAAATATTATCTAATTATGGACTAAGTAGATTCAAAATATTTATCTCGTAAATTACAGATAAATTATGCAACTAGTTATTTTTAAATTTATATTTAATGCTACATGTATATATATACGTAAAATTTTATGTAACAGAGAATCTATTTTTTTTGTAAAATTTATAAAAAAACTAAACAAGGCCATAGCAGCGTTGGGTTCTGTCTAGTCTCGTTCTCGTCTACCTTCCCTTTCCCCTTCTCTGTCTAAGGCCTGGTTTAGATTCAATTTTTTTTAGATTTTGATACTGTAGCATTTTCGTTTTTATTTGACAAACATTGTCCGATCATAGAGTACTAGGCTTAAAAGATTTGTCTCGCAATTTACGAGTAAACTGCGTAATTAGTTTTTATTTTTAACTATATTTAATGCTCCATGCATATGCCGCAAGATTCGATGTGACGGGAAATCTTGAAAAGATTTTGGTTTTTGGTAGGCCTAAGGCCTTGTTTAGTTCCAAAAATATTTCAAGATTTCTCGTCACATCGAATCTTACAACACATGCATGAAGTATTAAATATAGATAAAAAAGATAACTATAATTGCGCAGTTGCGAGACGAATCTTTTGAGTCTAGTTAGTCTATGATTGAGCAATAATTGTCAAATAAAAACAAAAGTGCTACGATAGCGAAATGAAATCTAAAAATTCTCACAAACTGAACAAGGCCTAAGTCTATTTATAAAAAATGCTTTTGCTAAAAAAAATCTATAAAAATTGCAATGAACTCAAAAGAGTCCGGTTTCTATTGGTAGTTGGTAGGTAGGCCCGCGTGGCGTTGGAGTCGGAATACAGAGCGCGGGAGCGCGGGATTTCCCCCCTCCTGGCGCCTACTTTCTTTGGATTTGAGGCAATTGGGTATCTCCTCCTCTTGTCCTCTTGCCCTGCGCCTTCTGTCCCTGACCTGACTAGCGCCTCCCCCCACCTCAGCCATCTCTGCATCACGGGTCTGCTGACGCTGAATCATCTCATGTCCGGTCAGCGGGAGCGGGAGCGCCGACGGCGGCGGCGGCAGCGCGGCCAGATCCGAGGTGAGCCTCTCCCTCGGTTGGTTATTCAGCACCGCTGTAATGCTATGTGGATTTCCTAGCATCTATAGCTTTTTTCCCCCCTGAATATCACTGCTCCTGTCGCCACAAAAGGGGGAAAAACTGTTTCTTTTTCTCTCCCTCGTTAACTTGGTGTGGAGTTCGTCTAGACTGACCCAAGTGAGCCTGCCAATGTTTATTTGGTAGTAAAAATCTTATCTTTTTTGGTGGATAGAAAGGCATTCTCTGTTTTTTTTTTATTATTTCAGGAGAGCTAATCGATTGATTTGGTTTTATCCAAGCCAGCTAGAGCTAGCCACCATAATATTTCGCAACAAATCGCTGTTTGCTGGATACAAAGATTACCCCTTTCCTCCATATCCATCTAAGCTACCTATCTCTAATGATTGTTTGACTACAAAATTTTACTGTTGGAGTAGGACTAGTCTCAATACCGTACTGAGATCTGGTAAAAAGGATCGGAGGACACTAGAAAACCAGAGGCAGCACCCTCCTGTGGAACGGGCCAACACGTTTTTACATATTATATTTTCCAAATCTAGCTAGTGACTGAATTGAAGCCAACGATCCACTGCAGAAAGGGCCATGAACTGATAAAATAGTTTGTGCTCTCTTCTGTAGTGCTTACCTGAATTCAATAGCTGAGAGATGAAGAACCAAAGAAAATTATAATCCTCTTTTGATTTTTTCCCCACTGCATTACATCATGCAAACTGACCGTAGATAAGCAAGTCTTAATCTATGGTGAAATCTGAAATAAGAGGAGCCAAACTACATTGTAGGACGCTTTCAGTTTAAATACATGACATAAATCTGAGATGGTACTGGTACCATGGGTGTATGAACAGTGTTTGACTCCACCTGTTTATCGGCTGCAACCTGCAAGTATGAGCAAGTGTGTAACTGAGTTAGCACCACAAATATGAGTTAAAGAACATTGGTAACTCAGAAAAACTTTAGATTTGTTCTGTTGCTCCTCCTATTCTCTGTATCTCCTCTGCCTGTAGTATATCTTCTTTGAAAGAATAAACATATATGGAATTGTTCATGTCTTCAGTCTATCATATTTCATAAGCTTTTTCTCTTCTGTTCTATGTATGTACAAGGTCCTGAAATCAATTGAGAGGTCTCAAGTTATAACATAACATGTACCATATATGTTAAGGTAAAAAAACATGTATTTAGGAGAGTGAGCCATTGTCTACCTTTGATTAGTTCCTTGTTTGCTTCAAATAAGCACATCCTCACTAATGCAAAGGGTATGTTCCAACTTTCAACAGTTGGATCACCGCACCTCAAGTTTGACACGGTAGCCCAATCACATGAAAAAACTTCCTAATTTCTAATTCGGTTCTATGTCTGACAATGCACTGTTGAAAATTGCCAAGAATGAAAGAGAACCAAAGTTTTTTTTTTTAAGATCCGGTTGAGGCTTTGCATTAATAAGGGGGAGTTTACAGAGTTTGGAACCTTACATGCGCGAGGTACGCGAACCAGCTCAGCAGACTGCTGCGTGAGTTTTGAACAAACTAGGAACTAAATACTCACCACATTATTTGCAATCATTAAGGAGCTAAGACACTTCACTCCTGCCAACCACAAGAATCCCAGCAGCCACTGCTCTGATTGACCTGCGTTCATCTCTGAAAACGACTGTGTTTATATGCTTCCAGATTTGCCATAGAGTTAGGATGGCGAGAGAGTGTGCATGTTTTCTTCCATTTTGGGTTAGCACTAGAAACCACTCTTTGACGTCACTGTGTTCAGTCCATCCTGGTAGATTGAGATTTCGGCAGCCACTCCACTGCGCTACAATCTTCTATATGGCTCGTGTGAAGGGGCATTAGATGAATAGATGACAGGAGGTTTCCAGGTTTCTTTCACTGAGGGTGCAAAAATAATTGTTTCTCCATCCATGCAGCTGTAGCCTGGCTGTGGTCCAAAGCCTATTCTGGAGAAGAAGCCACATGAAAAACTTGCAATGCGGCGGCACCCAGGCCTTCCAGATGAGCATAGGAAAATTGGATACAATCTGTCCAGCGAATTGGATGTTATATGCAGAGCTGGCAGAATACTCCCTGGAGCTTTGGAGTGTCCAAACTATCTGATCGTCTTGGTCGGTGTCAGGGTTTAGTTGTAAGGACTGAATACCCTGCCAGACTGAAAAAATCCCTAAGTAGATGCGCATTCAGATGACCCCTCCACCTCTACATAAACTTCTATTTCTCACTTAATTGAAAGGCAGAGCTCTTGCCATTGCGTTCAAAAAATAGATCAGCATTCAGATTGTGTGCCATGTCGCTGATCCATTTCTCATGAAGCAGCGCCTCCCTGACAGTCCTGTTCTTCCTCCTACTGTGTCGACACAAGAGCGGGTATAGAGATGAAGGGGCCTGTTCGTTCATCCAGCTGGAGAACCAGAAGGAGGCCCTTTTTCCACTATGGGCGATCACGCTTGTGGCGGCTGCAAATAGTTTTTGTCTGTGTTGTGCACCGGCAGCACCATACCCACCCATGGGCGTCAGAGTTTTACCAGCACAACCACAGCCAGTGCATTCGAAGGGCTCTGCTGAATCTCTCAAGATCCAGAATTCCGAGGACCCCAAACTCCATCGGTCTGGTTACCAAGGGCCATCCTACCTTGCACTTGCCTCCTGAGATCTCACTGTCTCCTGCCCAAAGGACATGCTGTCAGATTTTGTCGAGGTTTTTCAGCAGCTGCTTTGGCACTTTGAGGGAGGTTAGCAAAGAGACAGGAAGCACACCCAAAACTGAGCGTACCAACTCTCTTCTTCCTGCATGGTTTAAGAGCCGACCTTGCCAGCCTGCCCTTTGCCTGTTCCCACATGCTTTGTACATGCGAAATTTTAAGGGGAACTGCTCCGGTGCTCCCTCTTCTAAAAAGTGGTACGTATCTCAAAGCAGATAAATAAAGAGATTAATTATTTTCTATTTGATTTGTTGCATGGATCACAGTTGGGCTTAGCCAGTCCAGCCCGTCAGCCTGCTCCGTTAATTCGTCATAGACAACATTGCGAGCAGCAGCAACTGCCGGATGCACTCTACTCCTCTCCAAATCCTGTCGTGCTACGCCAAGGAGCTTCAGCGGTGGTGCCATCGCTGTTGCGAGCCATCAGACATGCTGCACCTGTCAAGCATGAGCCGCGGCGGGCCATCGCTGAAGACGATGCCGGCGAGTTTGGTAGCACAAAATAGCGTTGCAGCTGAAATTCGCGGAGGAAGAGGCGAAGAGCATTACTAGCCTCGTCAATAAGACCACCGTTGCCACGTTGGACTTGGGGCCGGGTTGGACAGGCTAAGCCCAAACCGTAACATAGGCAACAAATCAAATAGAAATAACTAATTTCTTTAATTAACTGCTTTAAGATTCGTGCCATTTTAAAAAAAAAAGGAGTACCGGAGCAGTTCTCAATTTTAAGCTGCCCAAGAGTGAGAGGGAGGCCAAGGTATGTTATTGGGAAGCAGACCCTCTGGCCATTGAAACCATCAAGAATATGGTCCAGGTTGAGTCCGGAGCACCTTATGGGAGCCACCGAGCACTGGCCATGTTTAGCCTCAGTCCTGTGGCCTCACCAAAGTTTGTACCACTGAGAAGTGCCCTTACTTCATTCCTTTCGGAGTTTAGGAAGATGATAGCATCATAACCATATAGAGAAAAGCTTAGCTTGGCCAGTCTTCCGCGCCGTGATGAAAGGATTCCTTCCTGAGCTGCAATCTCCAATACCCTCTGTAGCCTATTTATGGCAAGGATAAAGAGAACCGAAGCTAATAAAGAAACTGAGCAGTAAACTTCAGAACAATGAAAGAACTGTATATTAGATGAAAATGCCTACCAGCCTAGTGTTCATATTTCATCAGTTTTTTAAATAGGATCGTCGCAGGGACACTTATGAACAAATATCTAGTTTTTTTTGTGCATAATGAACAAATATCTAGTTGGTATATGTTTAAACTTACTTTCTAGATTTCAGATAAAGATTTACTGCAGATAATATATACAGCAAAAACCACTTTTTTATTCTGATATTCTTGCACACACATTGCGGCGAGGCTGATACTGTAAGTAGCAAAGATTTATTGAGTATGGATTGTGTACTCTCATATTACTGAGACATCAGAAGTTATATAAAATCAGTTTCACTTTACCTATAATTCTGTAACACTATTCAATAGCATGGTAGTAATCCTCCACCACAAGCTGCAGCCATTGCAGTTGCAGACTCACACAAAACAAATCACAGTACCCAATGTATGATGACTGTCTGTAAATTGTAAGTCCTGATCTCATGCCATCCTATCCTAAGCTTGACCTCTGCTTCCATTTGCCGTGTGGCAGAAAAAGGTGCTAACAAAGTAACGAGACATGCATATCATCTGATCGAAAGCTACCCCAATGTGGAATCAATTTCTCAGTATTCATTTATATATCTCACAGTCATATCATCTAATATGTTATGTGTGGCGTTTTGAGGTCAACCGTGCCATCAGAAGTGATCGTGGGCATGGGCGTGGTGTTGATAGGCAGTGTGGGTGGTTGGGAATTGGAATGCAGGCATACCTGTCCCGTTCGGCTTGGGGACGGCAGGTGGCTTTGGGCCTGTCTGCTGCCCATTCTGTGCAATCGTAGCTGGAGTGCACACCAGGCCATGGCTGGTGGCTGGTGCTATGCGCGCAGCCTCCAGTGGTAGGCATAGGCGTGTAGCTACCTGCTATGAGAGCAAACAGGTGGGTAGAGGTACCTCCATGTGGAGGTGTGGTCTGTGCATGGCCAACATCGGGAGTGGTGACTTGCTCTATGGCAGGGGGGAGCGTGGTTCGGCTCGGGATGGTCCATCTCTCCGACGATGATGGGTAGGGGTGACTGAGGTCAAGGACAGGGCCTCTCTACCACACTGATGGGGTCAGCCTGTGTTAAGCATATAGCTAGCGATCCTTCTGAGCCAGGATGATGGCGTGGGAGGGTCTAGGCTCACGGTGGGCATCGGTCTGGGTGCTGGAGCTGATCTCTTCAGTGGCCAGCGGCCGACACTCAGCATGGCATCACACAACGTCAGAGGCTGCAGCATGCCATGCCCAAGTGCTGCTGCCAGGCACCAGTCACCTGTGGTTGTGGCATCTTGCCTGCACGCCAGAAGTGATGAGTTGGCTTGATCCTATGGCTTGTGGGTTAATGGGCGATGTGGATAACGTGCCTGCCTGCAGTTCGCCCTCCAGATTCGTGTTACAGAAATTCCAAGGTAGAGAAACTTTGGTTCAGTCATCAATGTTCTATAGTAGTAATATCTTATGGAGGAGTAGTGGTACTACATGACAGAAGATGACATGACATTAGCCATTGTATGCTATTGCAAAAGAACAGCATTGGATGCCAATGCCATAGTGTGGTAGAATAAGATTAAATTAGAGTATTAAACTGAGGGATGAGCAAAGGGTGTGTGGGTGGGCGAATCTATATCACTGGTGTGAGGGAAGATTGTAATAGCTTGCATAAGTACATAGGTCAATTGAAGTTCTTTTCTTATACAGCTTGCAGTTTTATTGCGTAACTTTTTTTCTAACAAACAAATTGCATCTTTATGAGGAATCCATGTACTTGATCTTGTATTTATTTTGTATCAGTGTCTTTACTATTTACTTGTCAATAACTGGAATGTGTTGCATTACAGATGCGAAAATTGCTTTGCTAGCTAATGGAAAGGATTTCAGCTGCCAACAAGATGGTAGTCCTCAAGGTCGTAAAAGAAGGACATATTCTGGGCCAGACCTACCAGAGGTACAATAAAATGCAGATTATCAAAGTCCCACAAATTGGCCATGGCAAATTATTTATATACTGCAACATGTTGAATAACTTTACTGACTGTACATAAGTGTTTGTATATTTAGTCGGCTGGGTGGGATCAAGAATAGGCATAGAGGATGAAGGCCCCACATGTGGGCATGGGTCTTTTTTGTTATGTGATGGAAGTGAAGTAGCGTGAAGGTTGTAGAACCATCAAAACCATGGATCCCCTGTGGGAGGTTAGAAAGTTGGAAAACAGATTTATCTATTTAACTTTTTCATACATCGGTTTATATATTGCGGAGACATAACCTTCCTATCTTCCTAAGTTCCTCTCCAAGCTAAACCGATCTGCTAGACCAAATAGCTAGCCAAACTGAAGCCTAACAAATCTAAACAGCATACCAACTACTGATATGATAGCTTAGACCTGATGGAGATTCTCTGCACTGGCTGTCCAACCCTGGAGCTCCCTCTTGCACTTTTCATATACTTGAAACTCCACATGACAGTTCACTGCTCATGCTTCAGGAATACACTTTAATACCTCATAATTGTCACCCTTTACTAGCTGCTAATTGGTCAATGGTGACGTCTTTTCTCTTTGTAAAGGTACTAATAGGCTGTTAGCAAAAATGATGTAGTGACTTTTATACAATGATCGCCCTACTTACCACAGTGAATGTAATATTAGTACACTATTGATCTCTGCAATGCATCGACTATTGTGCAATCTGGCACTGTGAACCTATGGTAGCATGTTACTCCTTTCCTTTTTGCCCTCTAGCTATTTACAGTTCAAACGGTCAAACCTTAACTTTTCCACGCGTGTACACAGGACATATGGCGTCATATACATTTCATGATGCCACTTCAAGATGCTGCCCGTGCTGCCTGTGTGTCCCATGCCTTTCTAGGTTCGTGGAGGTGTCGCCCTGACATTACCATCAGCAGGGAAACACTAGGCTTGAATAAGAATTTACATGGAAAGGATGAAATTGCAAGGGATTTCAACAGCAAAGTTGACCAGATTCTGAAAAAACGTTCAGGCATTGGCTTGAAGGCTCTCAAGATAGATTTCTGTGGTTATAATGCTGACACCTATTCTTATCTCAATAATTGGCTTGAGATTGCTATTACACCGGAGCTTGAAGAACTCACCCTACATCTGTTACCAAATAAGGCAAAGTACAGTTTCCCGTGCTCCCTTTTATCTAATGGGAGAGGAAACTCGATTCAGCATCTAAAGCTTGCTTGGGGCACCTTCAGGAACACAGTTGGGCTAGATTGCTTGAAACACCTGACTAGTCTGTATCTGAGTAACGTGAGTATTACAGGGAATGAGTTAGGGTGCCTCCTCTCTAATTCAATCGCTTTGGAGCTATTGGATTTATCAGAATGCTATAAGATAGTTCACCTGAAGATACCTTGCCTCCTACAGCGTCTCAGCTGTCTCAGGGTATCTACATGTGGGAGGCTGAAAATGATAGAGAACAAAGCTCCAAATATATCCAGTTTTCACTTTTCAGGACTCGACGGAGAATTCTCACTTGGAGAATCATCATTGCAACTGAAGGACATGATGCTGAACAAGTGCTGCACCATCTCCTTTGCTCTTGCCAAGCTTCCATTCATCGTGCCAAATCTTGAAGCTCTTTCCTTATATTCATACTATGAGGTTTGTATTGAGTGCTAAGGCGATTGACTAGCTAGGTGCTTAGAATGGTGGTTCTATCTTGGAATCTGAGACAACGTTTTTGCAGGTGCCTAATCCGCCAATGGTGTCAAAAACATTCCTCCACCTCAAGCATTTGAGTATCAAACTTTGTGAAGGGGCATTTTTCCCAGATATTGATTGTTTCTATGCGGTTTCTTTTCTTGATGCTGCTCCTTCCTTGGAGACTCTCCTATTGGGTGTAAGTCATTGTTTATCCCTCTGTTCCAAATTATAAGATGTTTTGTTTTTTCTAGATATATTGTTTTTACTATGTATCTAGACAGTGTACGTATAAATATATCAAAAGCTATGTATCTGGAAAAGTCAAAATGTCTTATAATTTGGATTGTAATACCTCTAATTTCCACATCTTGGCTTTTCATCTTCAGGTAACTGTACTACGGATGAAGCATGAGCCGTTTGTTGGTGAGCATTCACCTCGGAGGCAGATCATGGGAACCCACCACAGCAACCTTAAGAGTGTGAAGATTATTGGTTTCTGCTCTGCAAAGAGCTTGGTTGAGCTAACATGCTATATTCTTGAAAATGCTACATCACTTGATTGCCTTACGTTGGACACCACTTGGGGTTGTTTCCCTAGGTGCTCTGATCACGAAATTAGTAAATGTCATCCATTGACCAAGAATATTATCAGGGACTCCCAGAATGCTCTCTTGGTTATCAGAGCATGGATTGAGGGGAAAGTTCCCCCCTCGGTGAAATTTAATGTTCTAGGGCTTTGCAGCAAGTGCCATAATACCTGATGAACACTGCAAGGTACTAGCTGTCATAGTTATGAAATGTATAATTTTAGACGCGGTGTGCTTTGGGTGTGAAGTCATTTTGTTTTGCTTGGGTACATTATTGTAATTGTTGCTTGGTTAAATTGTTGCAATTGTACTATGTATTAATCAATCACGCTGTCTGGTACTTGAATATTTAGTATATTGCATGATGTGTTATTGGAATTACCATGCTTATAAAATCTATGGCTTTTTATTTGAATGTTATTCGTTTATGTTTTATTGGGTGTACATGGGTTTAGACTGGTCATGTATGAGAAGAAAATAGCAGGAGGGCTGTATGAGAAGAAAATAGCAGGAGGGCATTTTGTTAGAATACGATTGGGTCGTGCTTTGGCTTAATATGATTGATCCAAACGGCAATACTATGGATGGGATTTTGTTGAAGCAATTGCACATTAACCAACAACGTTATATCTGTAGCAAAATACAATGAAGTGCAATTGTTTTTTTTCTCTAAGTAGAGGTGCAATTGTTCATGTCATATATGATTACCCGTGCATAGCAACGAGAACAATAAATTTTACAAGACATTTTAGTATTGCCAAAGGATCATCGCCAAGCCAAAAGTAATATATCATTTGTTTCTATATGTTATAATGTGTTGTTTTGTAAGATAATTTCTTTTCACTCGAATATGCAAATCCATATTGCCTAATAAGCATCTCCAACCGTTTTGCATATTTCGTTTGGCAAATGAGGGAGTTTGCCAAGTCCTAACTAAATATGCCAAAGATAAAAGAGTCAATCTCCAATGGTTTGACATTTTTCACTTTGCAAAAAAAGGAATTTGTAGGCCCATATAATTTTCCCGTGCTTTTCTTCTCGCGCGCGGGTCTTTCTTTGCGCGCGACGTCCATTCCTCGCGCCAAATTTGTTTTCTTTTGCGCCGTTGTTTGGTGTCGTCGTGCCGTCGGCCTTGGTCCCTACCGCTGCTCCCTGCCGATTGGCTACGAATCCCTAGAAGGCAGCGATGGGTTCCAGGCTACTGGAGACCGGATCAAGCCGACCATCTAAACCCCACGAACAAGGCCGCCATGTATTCTCCTCCAAACCCGCCATGACCACCCCCACAGCCGGGCAGACCATCCGTCCTCCTCCAAGCCCACCATATCCACCCCCCATAGCCGGCAACTACCCCAAACCCGCCCATCCCCTACCCACAGATGAAGAAAACACTAAACCCTAGGAACAATGGAACCAATAGACAAACAATTGGAAGATTGGATCCATGGAGTACCTCAACCAACACCGATGTTGATGAAGATCGAAGGCAGTGTTGCAAGAACCGAGTCGCAGTAGCCTCTCAAAGCTTCGCGGGAAAATATGGCAGCGGGGGGAAGGGATCGCACGCAGGAGCACGCGTGGGGGCGACGGAAATAGCGCGAGATCGCAATACCAAGTGCTGGCTCGGCTTGCATATATGCGAGTTCTTTCCCTAGTATTTGCCAAGTTAATAAAAATGCAAAGTCCATTTACCAAACCGTTGGATAAGTGTTTTTTATATTATGCTTCTCATAGTTCCACGTTAAGATCCAGTCCAAAGCTGAGGTATGTTATGATTTTCTTCATAGTCTCAACACTCTCACGGAGTGCAAGTAACTTACGGTCTATGAATAAGTGACCCTCTCTCTTTTTTTATATATACTAGCAAACGTACATGTGCGTTGCAACGGTACATATTCATTTAGGTTGTACCATTTCTTTAACATTTAGAAGCTATAACTTATTTTATAATAATCATAGCATCCACAATATAAGTTAATGTGGTAATAATATGAAAATACCATATAGAGTTCTAGAAACTTTAGCCCTAGTCTTAATTTCTAAAAATTATAAAATAAAGTGGGGACCCGCAACTTTTGCTTTAAAAAGTAATATGAAAAATACTCTATTAAACATGAATTAATTTAAAATACTACCTTGATATATTTTTCCTATTTCAAAGGTTAGAAATATTTACACCTAAATATATCATACCTTTATTTTTCATACTATCTATCTATCTATAAGAAAAAGATATGTTGCTATAGTCAATATGGAGTTTAGCCCTTATTAGTGATTGCAGATTTATATTTATTTATAATGGATTGAACAAGTTGTTTAAAATGTTAGTTTATGATTTAATTAGCTAATCTAGGTTTTAATATGATTAAGTTTTTTTTGAGAGGTAGTGCTCTCCACGCTTGCCACGTGCGGTGATTAAACTACAACGCAACCTAGTGCTTAAAATCTTTGTTTCATAGAAATTACAGGAGGTTTAATGGTTGAAAGGCCCATAACGTAATATTATATTATTTATTTTTATGTCTATAAGAAAAGAAAAGGACAAAAAAGTCACAATAGAAGATATAGAAAAAGAAACGGTTAAAAAAAAGGCATGGAGGAACGGGCTAAAAAACTTGCGGAGAACATACACATGACTCGTCTTAAAAGCTAATAGCACATGCAAGGATCAGATTAATGGGCAGATGCATGCATTTATGTAATTAATTGTGTGCTGGAATTTACACTACAAAGATGAAGAGTGAAGTAGAGGATGCATGCACACCGGTAGACACTTGAGGTACAGTTTGAGATATCAAACTTTTTTCACTCTGGATGATGGCAAAGGTGAAAGCAAATCCTCAGGCAAGATCTGGAAAAAGTGAGTTTTCACCCCCAAAAAGCAAAAACTTTCTAAGATTTTTTTATCCCATCAAATCTTGCGGCATATAAATAAAACACTAAAAATAGACGAAAATAAAAAAGCTCATTGGACATTTTAGCTGTAAATCGTGAGATGAATGTTTTGAATCTAGTTAGTTGATGATTGGACAAAAATTATCAAATAAAAACGAAAATGCTATAGTACCGAAAACCATAAAAATTTTGGAACTAAGGCCTTGTTTAGTTCACCCTCAAAACCAAAAACTTTTCAAGATTTTTCGTCAAATCGAATATTGTGGCACATACATAAAGTATTAAATATAGATGAAAATAAAAACTAATTCACAGTTTGTCTGTAAATTACGAGACGGATCTTTTAAGCCTAGTTACTCTATAATTAGACAACGTTTGTCAAATAAAAACAAAAGTACTGTAGTGTCAAAATCTAAAAACTTTTTGGATCTAAACAAGGCCTTGCCAAAAGTTGGCCAGAAAAGAATATCACGGCATGAGGAAAGAAGTTTTGCCAAACATCAGAAGATGACTGGAATCAGGATTGTCTGCTGCCACTGGATTTGAAAAAGAAGATTATGGGTGGCTTTTCTACAGTCCTTAAGATAACCAAGTGTTTGCTAATTGGAGAGATTTTGGTTAATAAGAAGTAGCCATCATTTGTAGAAAGTGCATGTACTTCTGTTGCTGGCTTCACGAACAAGAGCCTTGATTCTGTGAGGAGCCAAAAATTGGTTCCGGGTGCACACTGATCGAACCGAACAGCATCGAACGAGAATGATCAGTAGCCCATGATGACCAGCTCTCTTTTTTTTTGGTTGCACAGGCGCCCTCTTCAGTCGAATTGGGCTCGGCAGGATCGGTCGGGCGTCTAGTTATTTAGCTAGGACTTGTTTAGTTCATTTTTTTTAAAAAAAAATGAACACTGTAGTAATGTTATCTGTATTTATCAAATATTGTCTAATTATAAATTAACTAGGTTTAAAAAATTCGTTTTGTAAATTAAAGGTAACTGTGTAATAAGTTATTGTTTTATCTATATTTAATGCTTCATATATGTGGTGCAAGATTCGATGTGACGGGGAATCTGAAAATTTTTGTAATTTTTTTAACAAGGTCTTAGTTATTTAACTACGTGAACAGTAAAAAAAGTAGAAAAGAGATTAATCACTAGCAATGAATAAATAGCTAAATCTATTTCATGTAGTCTAAAAATCTATAAAAAAAAAGAAAATGTGAATCTAATAATGCATAGAAAATAAAAACATATAAAATAATCTTTATTTTTATGTCTCACCTCCGCGCATAGCTTGTAGTGGCACCGCCGGCATCACCTTATCCGGCGCTCCCACTGCGGCTCCGCTGACCAGCGTCCCATTATATTGGCCAAACAGCAGAGTGACGACGACATGCCGCTGCGTACTCTCTCTGGCGGAGCTAAGGCCCGGGCACCCTGGGCCGGTGGTCGGGCTCGGCAACTTGAAGTGCAATGCTCGTGTTTAGTGTAATTAGAGCACTCACAATGCAAGACTCTATCACAGAGTTCAAGACAATTAACTACATACTCCCTCCGTCCACGAAAGAGTCAATTTCTAGAGTTGTCCTAAGTCAAACTTTTTAAACTTTGACCAAATTTTTAGAAAAAAATGCTAGGATTTATAGTATCAAATTAGTATTATTAGATTCATCATAGAATATATTTTCATATAATGTGTATTTTATATTATAGATGTTGTTACTCTTTTC
>Ga0182004_10000463_pt1 | contig 24540 bp, 10 predicted proteins | sample Sormic07211540_1_FD_120479 | JGI IMG/M metagenome (GOLD analysis project Ga0182004, IMG submission 120479) | Endophyte microbial communities from Sorghum bicolor roots, Mead, Nebraska, USA - 072115-40_1 MetaG | ecosystem: Host-associated > Plants > Roots > Unclassified | place: USA: Nebraska...
CGCTCAAGGACCAGGCGGGGCTCTGTCGCTGGAACTACGCGCTGCGGTCCGTCCACCGGGCCGCCAAGGCCAACGCTCCCAGCTTCGCGCAGGCCAAGAAGAAGCTGGCGCCGGCGGAGAAGAGCCGGGCGGACAAGGCCGAGGAGGGGATGAGGACCGTCATGTACCTCAGCTGCTGGGGCCCCAACTAGGCATCCGTTTAGTTTCGGCTTTCTGCAACGATGATGATGATGATGATGATGATGATGATGAAAAGTTCTGCCGCTTGATTTCAGTGCCTGAGACTCTGAATCCCTAGGCTACTGTGGTGGCATGGAAATAAAGAATGCGTTTGTGTTCATAACAAGGTTTTTCAGGTTGATATATTGGCCTGAAACTCTGAAATGTCTTCATTGCTGACACCCAAATTTACTGTTACACCATGTCTCATGGTGATGGGTGATTTGTTGGTTTATTAGCAGAGGCCATGTAGCAAGACAAATAAAACCCCTAAACCAATACGCCTATGCATACCTGCATGTGTATTGTGTTCCTCAGCCAAGACAACTGAACATAACCTCCAATGGTACTCCTATAAGACATCTTAGGTCGTGTGTTTGTTTGGTAGAAAATATTATTTATTGATTTATTATAAAAGAAAAATACTGCTAAATGACTGTCATATTCGGCTTAATAAGTTCAGGGAACAACCTTACTTCAGTTTGGCAGTTTCAACTTTCTACTCAACCTTATAAAACACTTGCTATTGAAAAAAAAAAGAACCATCGATGATATACTCCAGATTATAGGGTTGACTACCAAAATTTGTCATGCCATGGCAAGCCAAAAATTAAGCAAAAATATTGCCAAAGATTTAGCAAGTCAAATATGAAAAGTTGACAGGTTTTAGTAGTCAACCAAGCAGACTCTATAGCCGAAGAAAAAAACCTGATACTACTACCAATCAGTCGGCAATCATGAGTCCTGTACAATTGAAGATCTAGCCACCAACAAATTTGTATATATAAATTATAAGTCACATTGTCTATGTTAAGAACTTGTCATAAATAGCATTGGATCTATTTGCGTCTTTCTGATGTCGTTCGATATGTAGGATTTGGTCTTGAGTTTATTTTGTCATAAATTTCTTTGTTTGCCTTAAGTGTTGGATCGTAATAAGTTGGTCCGATTTGTCTTTAACGAAGATGGAGTCAGATACTTGTTTCAGTTATTAAAGAAACAGTAGCAACACCCCTAGCGAATTCGGTATTTTCTTAATGAGGCCTTGTTTAGTTTGGAAAAGTGAAAAGTTTTCGGTACTGTAGCATTTTCGTTTGTTTGTGAGAAATATTATCCAATCATGGACTAACTAGGATCAAAAGATTCGTCTCGTGATTTACAGCTAAACTATGTAATTAGTTTTTTTTTCGTCTATATTTAATGTTTCGTACATGTGTTACAAGATTCGATGTGACGGAAAATGTTGAAAACTTTTTGGTTTTTCGGTCTACGAGATGCATGACAGGCATGACTCATGTAACGGCCAGTCATAGGCGAGAGCAGGTGCAGGTGTCTGTGTGTTGCATCAGCAAACGTCGAAAGGGACCGCGCAGCGTGGAAACCATGTCCTCGAGCCCGCTGGTTTGCTCTGTCCGTCTGCGCGCCTCTCCCATAGTTTGGCCCAGAGCAGAGCATGTGGTGCAAACCTGCAGTTCACCATTCATCACTCGTGTGATTCTGTGCGTGAGAAAGCAAGAAGTTCCACGGGTGACCTCGGAACCGATTCCATGAGATTCGTATCGAAATTTATACACTGGACAGAGATCAATAAAGCGCAGATGAAGAGAATCGTTGGATTGATGAATATGAATATATGATACGCAATTCAGACAGACATTCAGTGAGTGAGAAAGAATAAGGCTATTGGATCAGGGCTCCACGGGAAAAAAAAAAACCCGATTTGTCTCACCAAGAGAAGAAAGCAAGAAGTTTCATGGCTGGCCCTGGGCTTGAGCGAGCTGTAAATTCTGTCACGTCTCGATGCGTTTTCCTGTTATTAAAAGGATTAGGATTAGTGACACACAGAATTGCAGAGTGCTGTACCAGGCTCCGCGGCATCTCATCATCATCATTGCTCGACAGTCCCTCCCGGCTCTCGTACACGTGAGCGCGACGTAACCGCGGCACACGCCCCACGTCTATAGCCGTGCCTGATCGAGGTGTGCCGGACACGGCCGCTTGAAAAAAAAGAAAAGCCCAAGCGGCTTGAAGCCGCAATCGGAGCAAGTGGCTAGCACACCGACAGACGACAGCAAACTGACAGGCACAGCACTCGCAGCGCGCCGCATTCTCCACTTTCCAGCAGAGATAGAGGCGGGGCAGTTAAACCTCGGCGTCCGGGCGCGTCCTCAGCCGCTCGCGCTCTGCACCCGGTTTTCAGGAGCTCCCCCCCACCGTTTTCCACGCGCGGGCGGCGGAGCCCCCAAAACCACGTGCCCCGCACGCAGCAGCGACGGCGCACTCCCATCCCAGTCCCAGCCCCAGCCCCGGCAAACTCGCCCTCGCCGCCCCGGCTATAAAGACCACCGGCTGCTGCACGACACTGCCTCGCCAAGACGGCAAGACGTACGCTAACACAAGAACTTTACACAAGCACCGAACCAAGCAGCATCCGAGCGGGCGCATTCGAGCTGATCATCCTCGACCGATCGATCGATCAAACATACATAAATACATACATACATACATACGGGTGGAGAGAGATGGCGAGCGGGAGCGGCAAGGCGAAGGCGACGTCGTGGGCGGCGGCGATGAGCGTGGGCACCGTGGAGGCGCTCAAGGACCAGGCCGGCCTGTGCCGCTGGAACTACGCGTTCCGTCAGGCGGCGCAGCAGCGCGCCAGGAGGCCAGCAACAGCAGGCGCCAGCGGCTCTGCAGGCGGCGCCGGCAGCAGCGCCTCGGGCTGCGCCGCGTCGGCCGCGGCGGCGAGGAGGAAAGCCAAGCAGCAGGAGGAGGAGCTCCGGACGGTCATGTACCTCAGCAACTGGGGTCCCAACAACTAATACCTACGCACAGTCCTAGCTCATGATCGAGCAGTCTGAGGACTTGTGTTGGTGTATGCAAGCCTCTGTCCTCTCCCAGGCGAAGCTGGCCGGGCAACAATCTGATCTGATCTGACCCCGAGCATCTCGGGTTGCTATGCTTGTCAGTCAACCTTGCCTAGCCAGAGTATTAGCCTATTAGGCGCTAGCGTTTCGTTACTGCTCTAGTTTGTTGTACAAACGACAAGGCCAAGTTCGCGTGGGCGGATGAATCATCCAACATGCATGTGGATGAGCATGTGTACGCCAGGAAGTTGATGAACACCATGTACACCATGCGCAAGAGCTATAATTTTACATAGTTTCATCAAATGTCCATGATTTAGGTTTTAAATGGTATTTTTCATGGCAGTTTTTTTGGGCTGTGTCTCTGTGTTTTTCTTGGACGTACATGGTGGAATGCTTTTTATTCTGTTACTTAAAAACCAATAATTTTATTTAATTCACTTCCATTAAAAATGGAGTAATGTACATGTGAATTTATCATATCAAGGTTCTAATAGTCCCCTTCCCTTCAAACAAGTTGTTCTTTTATAACAAACTTTTTTATCCCTCAAAAGTACTTTCTTTGAAGCTTATGTCGTTGTCCTATACTACATTGTTGGCTCCATGGCTCGTCTCTAGTTTGTGCCGGTCCAACCAATCGACTTGCTCAAATGCAAAGCATTCAAGCCGCTTGCCCGTTCTCTTTTTTCGCTTCCTCTTGTCTCCGAGCCGCCTCCTTCCATGGATGGTGCTTATGGCCCCTGCCTGGTACCACCACGCCACCGCCTACCAGGAGCAATCTGTTTGCAATTTTGAAAATTGAAGTCCTCTAACCGTTTATTGAACCCAACAATCTGGAATGCGAAGGTTCTAATGCGATTTTAGAGAACTGAAATCCTAGTTACAATTACAACTACAATTTGTGTCTAGACAAACTCTGAAACTTTCCAGCAGAGATTTCAATAGTTCCAATTTGCTAGCTTCTATGTCCTATTCGTAAGTTTCCATGATCACATTTTTTAAGGTTCTTCCGGCTATATCCTGCCAAAAAAGAGGTACGTAGTGGCAGTGTGGACCCATACAGTGACAGGGTACCACTTTGTTCTAATCCACCTCTTATATCTAGTCAGCCCCAGTCGCTCATTGGACGGGGATTTCACTGGATAACTGAAAAGTCCCCATCCACCCCACCCGCCACACTCCTAATTCGCTAGACCCTGTGTGCTTGAAACCTGTCGCGGCACAAAGAAGCAATGCTAGATACTGTAGCACACATCACACTGATTTTTTCGCGCCAACTTTGGTGCTAACCCTGAAACTGACTGACAGTCCGGTCCCCAATGCCCCATCCATCTCCCCTGGCACCAGATTCCTTCCTTCCCCGCGGGGCCGCATCCATCAAAGCCGTTAGGCTTTTGTGCCGGCACCACCGCACGTCCGCAGTTTCTTCGTTTTGTTCTCACTCGGCCAATCGCGCAGCGCAGGCCAGCCACCGGATACTCAAAATCCGGCCGCTGCGATGTGTCGTCCACCAACCTGCAGAAATGCTCTCCCACATATTTGCGCACACCGGAAACGAATGTCGTGTTAGTGTTACGACGGACCGATCGAAACAGCGGGCAGTCGTTCTGTGTGCACACAGCCGCGCTGCGCGGGCTGACGGTTTCGGAACTGAATACTACCGTGCTCTATACCTCGCAGCTCGCATATATATTCATGCAACTGTGAACTGTCTAGTGCCGTGTTATATCTATGAGCAGCGGTAAAATCACTGGTTCAGAACAGCAGTGTTTGCAGTTGCACCCATCGATGAGCCTGAGGTACGCGAGCAGGGTGGCGTGGCGAGCGGCGCAGGCCGTGGCCGCGAGGGCCAGGCAGCCGCCTAGCAGGCCGACGCCGATGCCTGGCGCGGCGAAGCCGGGGGTGGCGGCTCAGCGGGCGCAGGGAGGAAAGGCTGGTGGGGGCGTGTCCGCGGAGAAGGCGGTCGCGGCGGAGACGACGCTGAGGAGGAGGAGGAGGAGGAGAGCGGAGAAGGACGACAACGTGATGCACCTCGTCTGCTGGGGACCCAATTAGGCTACGTACGTCGTTGTTAATTGTTCTACTCTACGTACGGTTTCGTCACCGGTCTGTGTTAGGGAGACGTGTGTAGGATGATAGCGTGTTTGCTCACTGTATCTGTATACACGGACAGGGTGTAAGAGTTGCCGTAGTAGCGACGAACTTTTGGAAGAGCAGGATGCTCAAGCTCTGTGCTATCTATCTGTGCCTGGCTTTAGCTGAACTGAAAGTCGAGGGCATGACCTGTGCGCATGATGCTGCATGACCGTTCTCCACGAACTGACGAACCAGAGCGTGCAATCACAAGAAACAGCGTTGCCGGTTGCCACAGCGTCTGTCAGCGATGAGGGATCTCGGAGCCGGCGCATCGCGCGGTTCCGCACTTCCGCTTGGCTTCTTGTCGCAAGTCCTGTTTGTAGCTCATGCTGGCCTTCAACGCCGTCGTGGAAAACCTCCCTTACCTGCCTGCTGCTAGACTGCTACTAACTCTGATGACGACGGTCACGAAGGAGAACTGAAACTCTGTGAAACGGGGAGATACACGTCATACTGCGATTTCCACAAGAACAGGGACGCAGTGCATCGAAATGTTTCGCATAGCCTTCCCAAATCCCAACACGTCAAGAAAAAAAAAGTTGTTTTAAAAAAATATCACCAATACAAAATATAATGGCACTGCAGAAGTTGAAATAGTATACACGGACCGCTAGCACGGCACGGTGTACACACGCACATGGATAACACATCTACTGCAGAGTGCAGACCAACACGAAGGCCTTGTTTCCAAGAATCAGCGTATGGATGTCTTCATCTATTAGATCATTGTAACAAATTTACATCTTGTTTCCAACCTCAAACAAAACAAACGCGCACAACACAACACACGCTACACAAGATGCTCCTACTAGTACTAGGTGTTGGGCCCCCAGATGGAGAGGAACATGACGGTGCGCAGCGCCTGCTCGGCGCGGCGCCGCTTCTCCTCCTCCGCCTTCCTCCTGGCCACCGCCGCGGCGCTCGCCCTTCCCGACTCCACCGACGACCCGGCGGCCGGCGCCGGCCTGCTGCCGCCGCCGCTCCTCGCCATCGACGCCGACGCCGACGACTGCGCCTTGTCCTTGACCGACCTCCCCGTGCTCTCCCGCACCGCCTGCGCCGCCCGCGCGCCCACACGGCTCATGTACCTCAAGCTCATCGCCTTGCAAATTGCTCGCCTTGCGACTTTTGAGTTGTGGATTGACGTGGAGTGCTGAGAGGCGCGCGGGGGCCTTTTATACTGCAGCGAAAGCAAGCAGCCAAGCAGGACGCGCCTCTGCCTGTCTCTCTGCTTTCTGGTGGGCGCGCGGGGAACGTGGTTTGGCTTGGAACCGGGAGGATTATCTGAAACAGCGGCGGCTAACAGCTGCGGACGCAGAGCAGAGAGAAGTCCAGAAGCTATCATTTGTCGCGTCGCTGATCTTATCTTCGTCCATCGTCCTCACTCACATCAACGTGTGACGTCGACAGCGACGCGTTTTGCCTGTCGTGGCTCTGACAGATTACGTGATTGAAAATTGCTGCTGTCTAACAAGGTATTTTGTTTCTGAATTCTGTTCAAACACGGTATTGATGCTAGGCCTTTGCTGTGGCCTGTGGATCTCTTCCGTTCCAAAAGTCGTTTTCATGGTGGAAACGTTTCAAACTAGGTATCCAACTGATCCCGTGTTCGAAGAGTAAGATTCAGCTGGCAATAATCAGGGAGACAAACAGACATACATGTGAATGTGATTCCATGGAGAAGAGCTAGAGCGATCACAATGGGCGTAGCCCACAGAAAATTTTCAGTCAGTGCAATGCAGCCGGTCTACACATGGCTGTTACACTTGAATTTACAGAATATAGCTGTAGATAGCAAAATGAGCAGTTTCGCTAACAGCGGTGGTTAGCTTCTGAAATCTGAACTCGTAAAAAAAAAGGGAGTGGTATCACTAAGAGCAGCAGTGAAGACACTGAAATGGATCCTAAAATAAACCCCCGGGAACCGCATGCACAAACTCATCACGAACGCAGAAGCAGCCGGACGGGTTTCTAATTCTAACTAAGATGAGCGATGTCGACCTCGTCAGGGATCTTGAAGGTGGCCGCCGCGCCGAACTTCTTCCTCCCGTCCTCCCACTCGTCCTCGTCCTCCAGGCTGTTGCTGTCGTCGTCCTCGTGGCTGTGGCACAACGGGGAGGACGGCTCGTTCACGCTCTTCGACCTGCACGGGTCGATGGCCAGCATGGCCACCTGACGGAGGTTGGAGATCTCCACGACCACCGTGTCGTCCTCCTTGGGGAGAGGTTGCTTCCATGGCTCCCCGTCGATCCTCATGAACGTGTGCTCCGCTGCTCCCTTGTGGAACTCGAAACGGATTCGATGGGCCTTAAAGCAAAAAAGAAAAAAAAAACACTCAGCAATCTTCAGTATCCTAGCTAGGTGGAGCGTGTGCCGAACTGCTGAAACAGAAGAGTAGCTCACCTGTGCTAGACGAGTTCCATGGCCATTAGGAGCCAGCAAGATGAGCCCATGCCAGGCGTCACGGAAGCCGACAACCTCGATAAGGCCATCATCAACGTAAGGTGCAGTCAGGTCTCTCTGCATATTGCCATGAAATGAGAACTTATCAATCTCTGCCAAGTGCTACTAGTACTGTCATCAACACAGCAATGCCAAGTGCTACTAGTCTGTAACAGGTTTGAAGAAGGAAAACTCACGTCTTGTACTTTCCTAGTGCCAGGTGTTCCCCAGGGATTCAATCCTCCCGAGAAGCTTGGCAGGTTGAGGCAGATAACTGATTGAATGCTGAAACAAGATGGACAATGTTTGTCAGTTTTTACAACAGTTTGGGAAAAAGCTTGGGAAGTCGAATATTGGATTTAAAGCAGCAGGGATCTCATATGCACAAAATGAAAATTAATCGTACATTGGATATGGCTGGGCAAAACAAAAATATTACCTGCGAGGAATCGTGAGCTCTTCCCATTGGCTACCAGGTCTTTTCATGATCTTCACCTTTGCAAGTTGAGAAATGTTCCTGAAAGTGGAAGTTGTATAGGCCATATATATCAGAGATCAAGGAATACAGAGACTCTAAAAGTGATGGTGAAGAATTCCTCATACAGACAGAACTAATGTCACCATAATTCGATACTACACTGAACATGCTGATATAGAAAAATGAAGTATAATATGATCAAGATCAGAAGCATTATAGCTGCATTAGTGACAAAGTACCTCGAAGAAAGATGGTTTAGGGAATGTTTAAATCCAAGCTTAGCATATGTACCCTGCATCAAAGAAATGCATTATTCTAACCATGCTGATGAGGTTTGCAAATCCTAATGACCATCAAGTTAGTGAAAATCGAAAAAACATAAAAAGAAAATATACCTGATTTCTTAGTTGGTGTCTGAACTTCTCTGGATTTCTCTTTCTTTCAGAGTGAAATTCATAGGATACTTGTGCATCCATTCCTGCAGTATGTTCAAATTATGACTATCATGGTTACCATACACAATCAAACATTCTTGATGAAAAGGTTTAAGATTCGAAGTGATAGAATTGAACAGATTACAGATAACTCTTACCCAAGCTAAAATAATTCCAGAATCCTCCACGGAATGTGTGGTAGCCCTCCTGAAAAAAATAAAATCAATAAGATGCTGCTCTATATTACATATGGCACTTAAAACAATAGCATAACTATCAAAGTCTGCCTTTACATTACAAGTAAAAGAAGTAACAGAAAAAGGTTGCATCTCAAAGATATTTCTTACCAAATTGAGAGAATCGCAAGCTGATACACGGTGGAAAGCATGCAATGAATGTGGAAGATCTAAGGGAGCAATAGGATCGCATGGGCCTTCCTGTGGAATTCGCATCCTCATGATGATATGCCAACTGAAACAGAAAAATACAACTACAAGTTAAACTGAGTGTTTTCTTTCGTACGCTGCACATAAGGACATGTTCTAAACTTCTAATGTTGCTAAGATAAGTGGAACAATAATTGGAAAAAAAGCATAAAACAGTTCATCATATGAGATGGATGAACGAGCTCATGCAGTGTCATGAGCAAGACATTATCTTTAGTTCTTTGTAAGCAAGACGGTACCTATCAATATTCATTTCTCTTGCTCCTTTTACTTGACCCAGAAATGATTTCACTGCTGCTTGGTCAGTAGCTGGATTCTTCTTTCCCTGCAGTCAGATTAAAATACATTATTGCTTTTCAGAATTGTAAAACTTGGTTAACTTTTATGGCTTTATTATGTTTGTCTAACTGTAAAAAAAATTAACTCTACACTACATTTCTCCATTTGCGTAAAAACATAAATGTTCCAGACACATAATGCACAGAGAGGTAGAATATTAATCATAACTAAGAATTCAGTATGCTCAAAATAAGAAAAAGGCGTTAACTTACCCATCCAAATGCAAAAGGGAGGTTGTTTCCAGTTCCAAGAGGCACAGTAGCAACAGGAGGGGGATGTGATAGTTTCAGGTCACTAACTACTCCAAGCAACCAACTTGCCGTGCCGTCACCACCAGCAACCTATATTTAAAAGATCCTTGGTAAATAAAAGGACATATCCAACCAGAAATTCATTTTGGAATTACAAATCCAAAAGTAGGTTTCTCACAATTAGCCTTAAGCTCTTCTGAATTTGAGTAGCAACAAGGTCACCGTTAGACTTGAGCTTTTCAAAGTTGCAGTATAATCTGTGTAGAACCTTATCAGGAGCCTCTTCTAAGAGATCAAAAACCTTTGAAAAAACAATTGAGTGGATCCAACAATGAGAAAATGATTTGAAGTACTACATAGTATAGTGCATGTGAATGCATATTTTCAGTGTTACAGCATTGCCTAACTGCTAGCCTATTTACCTGCGCTTCATTGAGAAGTTCACGGTATGTTTTGATCAGACTGCTTCCGAGCTGGCCACCACTTTTAGAATTGATGAAGACTACCACAGGGCAACATGGTACACTATCAACAGTGACTTGTTCAGAGTCCGGTTTCAGTATGTAATCAGGGATGTAGTAGTCTGTCAGTGGCCCGCATGAGATGTGGCAGGAACCATTAGTGCAAATTCTGTGTAGTTCCATCTGCAAAAGCATTATCATGAGTAACTATAGTTGAATTGAATCCCCCTTACTCCTTATATTCCATCCACTGAGAAGTGGAAAGAAATTAGAAGTCGCAGGATGGTCAAAATTGCAATTGTTCTCACCTAATTCTAGATATCCTAAATTTGCACTATGTATTGCCGTGTTTAATACTAATAATCATTGTAACAAAAAAAAGGGCAAAAATGACAAAGTAGACAAAGGGCATGTAGCCTAGAGCGTTTTTTTTGGGTGTGTGTGTGATTGCAACGGGCAGGAGCTCTGCGCATCTGCCTTGCCTAGAGAGAATAAAGAAATCGGAACCTACTGATTCTTTTCGCAACGATTTCTATAATCATACTTTGTTCGAAAGATATTTTTTCGGATGAAAGAATAATGGGAGTAGAGAGATCGCAGATCGCAATGTCGACAGTTTTCCTCGGTGAAACAAAACAATGCCACGATGCTCCCAAAATGTCTACAAAAACTAGCAGCAAAAATGGGATCCCATGCCCATGGACGAGAGGTCGGGATGAGCCTGTGCGCATCCGGGCTGGCATGCAATCAGGCTATGCGGGGAGGATAGACAAAGAGCAAGAACCAACCACGGAGCCCGAGCCGAGGCAAGGATCGAGATCCTAGCAAGATCTTTCGATTACCGGCAAGCGCACCGTAATTGGAACACGGCATCCAAGTAAAGGCCAAGAAAGAAAGAAATCCGCAGGCAAGATCCCCCGTGAGAAGACAGAGCAGAGGCGGTCGGTTCCCTGGATTTTACCTGGAATCCCAAGAATCCGGGGCGTCCGGCGTCCCCCCGCGTCCTTTGGTGTGGATTCGGCTCCCCGAGGGCAGGACCTGGGTGTGGGTTTGGGCCTGGATGAGAGGAGGGACGGCAGGTATTAATAGGGTGACCCGACGGAGGCGAGGACGACGAGGAAGGAAGCAGCGGGGAAAGAAGAAAAGTACCTGGACCTCCGTTCGAATTGCGTTCGTCCGATGTTGCTGGCGATTGTCCGCCTCCGGCGCTGCATCCACTGCCATATTGGCGTTGGACCGCATCACACGTCACGTGATGGCAGCACGTCCTCGCTTTCCACTTTCCTCCCATCTTTTCCTTTGTGCCGGTTAACCTGCCAAGTTTATGTTGTTTCCTCCTTTCCCAAATTATATGGTTCATTTTATTAATAACTGTCCTAAGTTAAAAAAATGCAAAAACATCAGATTAGTAATAATTAATTTGTTCATAAAATATGTACTGATATTGTATTTTCCGAATTTTTTATGGTAATATTTTTCTAAAAAAACTGGTCAATATTAGTGAAGTTGGCCTAGGCAGAGGTAACTGAGGGAGTAGCTATTAGTTGAAGTTTCAATTGGCCTAAGGCAGAGGTAACTGAGGATGTAGCTATTACTTGAAATTTCAATGTGCGTAGCATTAGGCCTTGTTTAGTTCACAAAAATTTTCAAGATTCTCCATCACATCAAATTTTTAGACATATGCATGAAACATTAAATATAGATAAAAAATAACTAATTGTATAATTTGCCTATAATTTGCTAGACGAATCTTTTGAGTCTAGAGGTTGGACAATAATTGTCAAATACAAACGAAAGTGTTACAATAGCCAAACCAAAAAAAATCACGAACTAAACAAGGCCTTAGTGGTATTAGTCACAATCTCTCTTTTTTTCACAAGCTGGTTATGAGGTCTTCGTATTGTTGTTCTGTTTGAAGCAACATATTCTCTAGTGTTATTTCTCGGCAAAAAGAAACATCCTATTGTGTAGTGCCACAAGCAATTTGTGGCCAGCTTGTACCATGAATAGCATCCCATTAAGTATGGCCTAGTTTGCCCTTGTATAAAATCCTCATAACCCGAACTTTTACTGACTTGAATGTGAATGCGGACTATGTCATCAAACCTTGTATAATAGTAGGTCCTGAAGCATTTTTACATACTGGCAAATAGTCATAGCTAGTCCAAACAGATTTATTTATTTAAGTTGGTAATTGGTATAGCTACAGCAGTGGACACGGACCAACAGAATCAGTAAATACCATTTCATTCCTCAATTCACCAAAAACAATCCGAAAACTAGAATAGCCAAATCCTCCTAACTAAACAAACGCTACCTAAAACTTTAAGTGTTTGTTGGTAGTAGACGACAATAGCACAACTACTACACCTCGAGCTGATTTATTGTGAGAGAAAAACACTGCTGAATGCCTGACAGATTTGGCTCATAAGCCTAAACGAACAAGACAGGCCCACCGTCACACAAAGTCGACTCTGTTCGTTCTGAAAAGTCATGACTCAAAATACTGTTCGCTGATTTATTATAATAAAAAAGTATTGCTGACTGATAGAAAAAATATAGTTTATAAGACAAGCAAACAGCCTCGGCCCTCTCTCTCTCTCAAAAGAAAACGGTCGTCATGTAAATCAAAGCAGCGGCCAATGCCCATGCACGGTCCGGTGTCTAGAACAAAACGTGAAGAAAAAGAAAAGAAAATTGCCTGCTTACGCAAGCAGCGACCAATCGGTCGTTATCGCGAGAGCCGATCGGTAGTTTAATGCTACTCACGTCGCTCGTCAGGACCTGTATATGAACACACAGAGCGCAGCAGTAGTAGTATAACCGTAGCATAGCCTAACCACCACAGGTCCACGGCGTCGCAGGCTGGGAGCGTCCAAGGGAAAGAAGCGCCGATCGGATCGGATAGGATCCTCGGTGTCTGACATGTGATCCGGCTCCGGCGCTCGCAGATGACGGCAGAATCGGCCCGGGCAGAGTTGAGTGGCAGACCAGACAGCGCATCTGCCTGTGCATGCGTGGTTGGTTGCTTGCTCGGCGCGCTGCACCTGCTTCCACTTGTTTGGACCCGACGGCGCAAAATTCGTGACATTGTAGCACTATCATTTGTAATTATTGTCCAATTATGAACTAATTAGGTTTAAAAAATTCGTCAGGTAAATTTCGATCAAACTGTACAATTCGTTTTTATTTTCGTCTATGTTTAATACTTCATGCATACGTTTAAAGATTCGATGTGACAAAGAATTTTGAAAATTTAGATTTTGGTGGAAGTAAACATAGCCGATTCCTCTTCCAGACCAGACCAGACCAGACGCCGTGCCGTGGTGCCTGGTGCCTGCCTGGTGTGTGAAATGAAACGGGCGGAAGCGCGGACGCCGGACGCGTCCTGGCGCGCGTGGCTTGGAGTGGACGCCGTGAATTTCCCGGCCGCACACGCACGCCTGCACGCAGCGTCGCCGGCGAATGCCGAATGGGGGGGTGGGGGGATGCTTAGCCGCGTTGGCCTACTACGCTAAATTTCCTAAAGCGCGTTTACTAGCAGAGAAACGACACGAAGCGAAGCGGATAATTTCACATCGCTCTGGTTGAATGGTTCAATTTTTTGTCCTTTTCCCAAGGCGTTCGATCAGGTAGTACCAACCATATGTTGGAAACATTTGTTTACGGACTCATCCGAGTCGAACCACCGAGTTGGACGAGTGGAATGGAACGGCACTGCTTACTGGTTTTGCTTGGTTTCATGATCGAAATTGAGCGGACATATATAGGTCTTTTCTTTTTTAAAAAAAGCTATCAAAATTGAGTTGATCAATCATCATCTTTCTCTTGCCAGCATGTGGTGAGCGGAACAAAATGCTACCGCTACAAATGTCGAGATAAGATGACACTTTTTATCACACTTTATTACGTGCTTCGTGGGAAAGAGATAAAAGGAATATAGACCAATCCAATCCAAAAATATATATCGAGCTAGCTATTTACAGCCAATACATAATGGTCCATCTTATATTAACCACAATTCCACAAAAATACTAAGATAGTGCCAACTGATATTCTCTTTCCTCTTAATGGATCACAAGCCTAAGTGTGTGTTCAAGGGAAAAAAAAGAAAGATAATGCCAAGTGACATTCCCCACCAACCATTTTGCACTTTTCTTCCCACCCAACACATGTGGATTGGCAAGAAAAATTACTTAGTCTCTTCTACAAACTCTCTTCACCGAGTCTAGTTTACATGAGAAATAGAAAATGAACGCACAATTGAAGCATTGTTACGGCCTCATCCAAGATTGAACTACAAGCATATGTTTTCGATACCCTTGTTCGAATTTAGGTGCACACATGTTTTGAATTCCACCTCATCCAGACACATGTTTGGATTCGGCTACACACATGTTTGCCAACATGCATGCTTGCTTTTGGACGAGCCGAATCGAACGATGCTCCTAACTACTCAACTAGTTTGGTTTCATGATTGGTATTCAAATGCCAGAGGCTTTGCTCTAAACATATGGCTGGAATTGAGTTACATGGTTACATCCATCACATCTTAGGGCTTCTTTAGTGGGAAAGATAAAGTGATGCATCATTCAGCGTGGATTCTCCAAGAACCTAACCAACGACAGGAGAAAGTGAATCATGGAAGAGAGAGAAGAGTCGGTTCATATCTCAGAGTCACTCTTGATGAATAGAAAGTGGATTTCACCCACCTGCCATGGGATATGTGGATGGAGAAGAACGTACTGTGTAGATTTTTTTGTAGGACCCCTGTTATCTTTTGTCTTAGGAATTGACTCCACCATTTTGAGTACATGGTTGTTCTTGTGATTGATAAATCGACCCACCACTATGGGTGTCCTCCTCATATCAGTTTGATAATTGGAATTGAGTTGATCCATCACTATACCTTATCTCTTTGCGAGCATGTGACGAGCAAGACAACATATTACCACTATAAATGCTCAAGAGATAAGATGACACCCTTATTACACGAGCCATATATGCTCTAAAAGGGTAAAATAGTAATGTAAATGTAAACTATTATATATGGCCCACTTTATCTTCCAAAATAGATAGTGAGTTAGCTATACTTCAATTAAACGACACCGATTCCATGTCACAAATGTTTTTCACCATATTACTCTTTCAAGGTGTGTCTGGATAAATCCATTTTCAGCCAATACATGTGATTATGTGAATTCGAATTAGAAAGCGAAATAAACGTTTTTTCCTCTCCCAGTTCAGTACAATGCATTCAATCCACGTGAGAAATAAAGGTTTATTCAAACAATCATGCAATCCAGATATTTATTTTCCTTGTCTATCCATGAAAATCCAAACAATCAAACTTGTGCTCTGGAATGGAAGAAACTTTTTATTTTTTGAGAAACACTGGAAGAAACTTTTTTTCCTTTTTTTTTTGAGAATCACTTTTTCCCCCTTTTTGAGTGGAACCGGAAGAAACAATTGGATCGAATGCATATGAGTCTGCTCCGGCCCAGGAAGAAACAATGGGTCGAATGAATGTGAGTCTGCCCCGGCCCAGGCCTGGAGGATGGTGTACGTGGATCGCGGCCTCGCGCTCGTGGATCCGAACCATTATGGCCCATTAAGATCCAAATCGATATGGGCTATCGAAGAATCGGGGCCCAATGTCCGCTCGACAGGCTAGGCCACCCGAAGTATTTTAACACTGGATGACTGGAACGAGGTCGCCATCCGCTCGTTGCCCGTCCTCCGACGCTTGTTTGATGCAGCGGTGAGGTCAACGGCTTCAGAGCCGAACCCGCCCGCTCGCCGGAGACCTTGGCGGCACTCGAATATCTGGCCGGGCGATGTTGAGGGAGGAGGCCGCCGACCCTAAGCGACACCACGTCGCCGGTCAATTCCTCTGTCTGCTCTGAAGGTATGCGCCGACCACCCCACCGTGCGTGTCCTGACGGCCTCTTGCTCTCCCACCATTTGCGCAAAATTTTATTTCTCAAAATCTGCTGCGTTTAATACTTTAATGGCATCCTTGATCCGCCTGCACGAAGAGTGAAGGCCATGTAGGTATAGTTTGTCCAAATATGGTGTCAGCTCCATCCACCATCCTGCTCTGCTTTTATGCAGATAATACAGTACATTATTCAGGTGTTAGGGATCAGGACTTGCGAGTGTCTTACCAGTAATGAGCCAATGTGTTACTACGATGGTCCTTGCAATGATGCAAGGTGTATACATTCCGCGTCTGAAGTTTCAGAATCGGTCATCCAGAACCGGCTACTGGGAAATGATCCCAGCTCAGTTCTTGCTTGTTGTTTTGTTGTGCTTGTCCCTATCAAGACTCTTCTGTCCTAACCTACTAATGACATCGTTTACAAATTAAAATATTTATTTACTTCTCTAGCAAGCTACGCGTTTGGGCGTGGCATCTACAGATAGTGGCATCTCGCAATAGTCAAATTTAATCACATAAACAAGTACTGAACTCTTCAGTATTGTCGTCTAAGCCAAGATGTCAAACAAGATAAATCCTATATAATAGCATCATGTTCCATCATCATATCAAACTAACAGTTTTGTTTTTTTTATCATTACGTGACATTACCCAGTTGACCAAACGGTTCTGTTGAAAAGAGGAGCGTTAGCGATTCTTGGCCTGCAAAAGGCACGCAATTTCCTGTTTGACCTGCAGTCATATATGCCAAGCATAAAAGCCTGATGTATTGGGTGTATTGGTAGTGAGGTACTAGCTTCCTGATTAGCACCATGCATTTCTGCGTGTTTGGTTTCCTGAAGAGGCAGATCATCAAGCAAATAGGTGAGATGATGCTTGCTGCCTTATTCTTACATGCATCTGAGCTTCATGGTTTCTTCAGTCTACTTGGTCTTCTTCTCTCTTTCTTTTTTATTTGTTTTTATGTAAATTATGTCCAAAATTGACAAACGAGTAGCTTCATACACACTTGATAAAGCTGCTTTCTTTTTTTTTATCAGCATATTTTTCAATCTGTTCTAACGTTGTGACTTTCCAAATCCTGCTGTTGCTAAGATTTTGAAACACGATATTTGATTTAGCATCAGTGTTATTTCCATGGCACCAGATTTTTAGATGTAACTGTCATTGTTTAATTTACATGAATTCTTATGTAGGTTTGTTGAATGCTCCAAGCAAAAAGGAGTATGTTTGTCACTTTGTTAACTTTTCACCAAATTGCAGGCGCACGGAGAATACAGAAACCATTATTTCAGATTGCTGGAGAAGATAGATCAACATCAGCTGCAGATGACAACATATATGAAGATGATTCGGTGAAAAGATCAATTTTGAGCTCACCATTAGTTGAGTTCAGCACTGTTTATTCAGCAACGAACAATTTCAGTGAAAAGCTTGGTGAAGGTGGATTTGGTCCAGTTTTCAAGGTGGGGTATTGGATAATTCATATACTTCCTCCAGTTTTTTTGATATGGTTGAGTGTTCAATTAGTTCTTTTCATTCATCTGGATAACCATAGTGGATACTTGATGGTATCTCCAGGGGATACTGCCAGATGGCCAAGAGATTGCTATTAAGAGGCTATCTAAAAGCTCTGGGCAGGGATTGGAAGAGTTCAAGAATGAGGTGACGGTGCTATCCAAGCTGCAACACCGGAACTTAGTGAGGCTTTTTGGTTGTTGTATTCATGGAGAAGAGAAGATGATGTTGTATGAATACATGCCCAATAAGAGTCTTGACTCATTTATTTTCAGTAAGTTTCAGTTACTTGCAGTTCTTATTTTATACTAATACTTTATACAGTCAGCCAGTAAATAAATTTTTCTATGGACATCTAATACTCTCTATATTTTTTCCAGATGAAAGTAAGAGACTTGTATTAGGCTGGAAATTGCGATACAAGATTATTCAGGGAATTGGAAGAGGGCTACTGTACCTTCATCAGGATTCCAGGCTGAAAATTATTCACAGGGATCTCAAAGCAAGCAATATTTTACTAGATGATGATTTCAACCCCAAGATATCCGACTTTGGCATGGCTCGAATTTTCGGTGAACACCAGCTTCAAGACCTTACTCGTCGAATTGTCGGAACCTAGTAAGGCTGTTTTTCTCTTTTTCTAGCTACAGCATATAGCTCAACAGGGAGTTCCATTGCATTCATCTGCTTCTGTAATGGTTGGTTTGGTACTGCTCAGTAGTTGCATCTTCTTTGTAGTAATAACATTTCTGTTCTTACTGCTTTATTCGCGTAATAGGAAAATTGATTCCCCTTCTAGTAGGTAGACATAGCATCACCTGGCGACAAGCTAATGTGATAAAATCTGTGGAACGCAGTGGTTACATCTCCCCGGAGTATGCAATGGAGGGTAAATTCTCTGACAAGTCTGACGTCTTCAGTTTCGGTGTGCTGGTCCTAGAGATTGTGAGTGGCCGCAGGAACAGCTCTTTTGTCGATGATGAATGGTCAATGAACCTCTTGGGCTATGTAAGAGACCACTGTCTCCACTCACCATATTCATTCTCATCAAATCAAAACAGCTAGAAAATAGTCATGAACTTTTTTCTTGCCAATGCTCTCTCTCATTCACAACGAATATAATGTTCCAGGCATGGACCCTGTGGAAGGAAGGCAGTGTCTCAGAGCTTATCGATCCGCTTATGGGAACAACATACACTTACGACGAAGTCTGCAGATGCATTCAGGTGGGTCTCCTGTGCGTGCAGGAGTTACCAGCTGAAAGGCCAACCATGTCCATGGTGCTCAGGATGTTGAGCGGTGATGTTACGATTCCGTCTCCCAAGCAAGCTGCATTTTTTGTTGGAAGGGCTCCTCGTCTTCCTGCGGATGACAACAGTACTGAATCTGGGAATCAATTAACGTACACGGATCTTCAGGGCAGATAGTGTCATTGTCTCAGGCTGCCCAAGTTTCACACTGTATATCGTCTTCCTATTACTAAGTTTGTACGGAGTATCTTTATAAGCAGCAGGGGCAACTCCAGCTGATCCCTAAAAAACAAAAAGTTTGTACGGAATGTTTAGTTCAAAAATATAGTACTTGTAAGTTGTAACTCGTGAACTGTATTCATATTTGGGAATACTGAGTGCATGTGTGTATGTGTACACGTCATATGACATTATAGATTCTTGTGATCCCTAAAAAACAAATGTGATGCTTGGGGCCCCTGGTCCTGCTAAGAACTACTCGTCCTGATTTTCTCGAATCAAGTAGCATGGCAGGCGATGTCTTGTCTTTGAATTTTACCATCTGTTGAACACCTTGCTACCATGAACACACCAGGCAGCAAAGGTACTGTTCGTGCGTGCTCGTGGATATCCGGCACATGGACAAAGGGCAGGATCTCCTCACAGCAGGTACATCCGTACATGTCAACAGTACTAGAAGACCATCTCATACAATGCTATATAGATTTTTAATGATGTGAAGTAGATACAGAAAAGTAAGAGAAAGATGTGGTTGTTTCATGAAGCAACCACCTCATTAATAAAAAAATGAAGATTATGAAATAACTATTTATGTGAGATATATCGAGTAGCTGCTGCGTGATGTCCCAGATGCTTCCTGGCTTGACCGATCGGCTTCGTGGAGAGCAGGAGACTCGGTACTGCTGTCCAACACTGGTCTCTTGGGTGGACGGATCTGCAAGCCGTTGTTGTTTAGCCTCGCAACCACTGCGGACATGGCAGGCCTGTCATCAGGCGATTGTTGCACGCAGACAAGGCCTATCTGCACGCATCTCTCCAGCTCAAACAAGAGCTCGGGCTCCGGTTGCCCTACAGCTGGATCAAGAAGGTCGCGGGTCCTACTTTGATTCCAGGACTCCCAGGCCTAAAAGAAACAATAACAAAATTATGCCTGTTTAGTTTCATGAAGAAATGGCAAGGCATTTTTATTTACAGAATACTGCAGAAAATAGTGTTTCTTCTCTGTTAGCAATAATGTGCTCACATCAGAAAGGAGCGTTGGGGTGGTTCTGTTCCTTCGCCCACTGACAATCTCCAACAAGATGATTCCGAAGCTATACACATCACACTTCAGTGTCAGGTACCGTTCATTGGAGTACTCGGGAGCCGTGTATCCCCTACAGTAACCCAAAAAAAAACCGTCAGTCTGTTGAGGTAGTATGTCTATATAGTTACAGAGGTTATGTCTTGCTATTTAGAATGAAATGCTTAGGTAGTATGTCTATCCTAGCTAGACTCCTAGTTAACAAATATCATTTGAATATTTGTTTACAGCTGTACTTATTTTTTATTAGTTTCAGTGAATCTATAATAGGTTTTGTATGTTTTACCATTCATCATTAAGGTTCCACGGTATGCTAGTTCTAGAGGGGTATCATTAGTAAATATTTCCTTAGGTGCATTCTATTCTGCTCCGTGGGATGTTAGCAATAAAATGAAGCAATGGATGTGATCAAAACAAGTACTGAATTATAGCAACACTTGAACTGAAACACTAGCTTAGTATATGTTGAGGTTTGAAGCATACGCTGATTCTATGATTGTTGGATTTGTTTGGTCAACAACAAACAGCTTTGCGGTGCCAAAATCTGCAACCTTAGGCCTCCAATTGTCATCTAGAAGTATATTGGATGGTTTTAAGTCCCTGTGGATGACTTCCTCGCTTAGTCCGTGAAGATAAGCAACGCCTCTGGCAACCCCACGAACTATCTCTAGCCGTTGCTCCCAATTTAGCAAAGCCCGGAGTCTAGGATCTCCTCCTGTTAATTAGTTCCATAAATTAAACATAGGTATATGATGAAAGCTTCAAATTCACATGAACATTTTGATCATATCCATACATTCACACATCGGTACACGTATGTTTATGTGTAACAAATGACATTAAGTACCGAATATGTAGCGGTCCAAACTCTTATTCTTCATGTACTCGTAGACCAGTACTCGCTCATTCCCATCCTTGCAGTAAAAAAGGAGCTGAATAAGGTTGCCATGCCTGAGCTTTGACATCACTTTCACTTCTCTCATGAAAGCATCACTGCCTTCATCAGCATCAGAAGGTCGTATGAGCCTCTTTACAGCAACCTTTCTACCATCAGGTAAATGCCCCTGGCGATTTTGCAGATATGATGTTATGTTGCCGTGCCAACTTTAAATAATAAAACATAATATACACTTCAGTCCACTATGTGCGGTCAAGCACTGAAAACTTCAACCACCACTGAACTATCTAGCTTCATCAAATGGGCATGATAGTAGTTTCGCCATCAGAAATATCTAATATGAAGTTTTGGTAACATGTTAGGCCGGGCCCGTTTGGATCAAGCCAACTAATAATTCTCTGCTAAATTTTTGTTGAGGTGGACCCAAATAGGCCAAGCTAAAGGGTCAACTAATAAAAAGCCGAGCACCCAACTATAAGAACTATCTTATTAAATAGTTGGGCAAACCTAGCCAATGTTAGCTAATTGGTAGTCAATCGACCGAGATACCTTTCACCACTTGATAAACACTCCCATATATGTCATGAAATATAATAATGGATTTAACTATGTTCTAAGCCAAATTTATTCTAAATGCAAGTTTATACAGAAAAGTATTATCTTAAGACACCAAATAGCTAAACTATAAAAATAAATTTGGCATTGTATCTTACGATGCTCATCTTATTGTAAATTATAAATATTTTATTTTTCCTAAAAACTTGATTAAATCTAGGACGGTTTAATTTATAGGACAACTTAAACGTTTTTCTGGAGAAACCATTTTTAAGTAAAAAGTATAGGAGCCGGAGCCGTTTTGGCAAAGCCATAAATTATAACTTCTCTAAAACGACTCTGGCTCCTCTAGAGGAATCTCTCGTGAGAGAGCTGTGCCAAACACCCCCTCAAAAAATCCACTATATCCTAGGACGCGTACGTGGAGTATTATCAAATAACTATTAGCTAATCAATAGTAAAAACAAATAGTGGTGTTTTTGGTAAAACAACACTTCAACCACATATTACTTGGTGCGATCCGAACATCTTAAAGCTAATAGTTAGCCATCTAATTTTAATGAGTACATATATAGGTCATTTTGACTTTTTTTAAGGTGGCACATAGCTTTTGCGAAGCATCTAGATATACAATATGTTTAGATACGTAATGAAAAAAACTATATATCTAAAAAAATCAAAACAACCTATAAATTAAAATGGAGGGGCTAATGGATTGAAAAATCCCATTCAGAAAAATGTGGTATAATATGTGATGAGATCCAACAATGACCTAAATGAAAAGTAGATGAAATTCCGAATTCGGATCAAGATAATGCAATTAAGATAACGGATCTGATGAAGTTCATAAATCTACATCTACAGACAATAAGTTTCAGAAAACCAGAATTACTTTACGGACCTCATACACGATTCCAAATCCACCGCGTCCAATGATATTGCTTTCAGAGAAATCTCCAGTGGCCCTCATCAGGCTAGACAGTTCAACATAAGGGACAGTCGGCGGTGGAGTACACTGAACAATAGTTGGATGATCCGTAGGCGGAAGCGGAATAATGCTTTGAGCAGCTGCAATACTCAACGAGCAGTGGGTATTAGCATTAGTTTTGGCGCGCACTCCTTTTTTTCATTCTTAAAATGCTGAAAAAACAACAGCAAATCAGTTTACCTGGGATCGGAGGTCTCCGGCGGCGCCTCCTAATCACCACCAGGACCAAGAAAGCAATAAGAAGAATCCCGACGAAGGAAGCTACGGATGCAGCAACGACAGGCGCAGTAGGAAAAGCCCGGGACCGGGATCCTGACGCCGGCGGTGACAGCGGTGGCGGAAGCTCGGACGCTGCCAACCTCAGGTAGAGATCCTGCCCTTGCTCGACGTACCGGAGATCGAGCAGATCATCTGCCCACATGATGCAGCCGGTGCCACTGCCACCCGCGCTGGTATCCGCGGCGGCGTAGGCCAAGCAGGAGCAGTTGGCGAGGCACCTCGCCCTGCACGCGTCCAGCGTGATCCCCGTGTCCACCGACGAGTTGTGCGTGTCAGGGAGCTTCGTCCCGGGCACCACCAGGAACCCGTCCGTCGTCGTCTTCCCGTTGGCGGCGCAGTCCAGCGCCACGTTCCGCCGGCACGCGCCCGAGGCCCTCGAGGGGGACGCCAGCCCGAACCCGGCGAGGCAGCGGCAGAACGACGTCGCCGCCGCGCTGATGTTGCACAGGTTGAACGCCCCGCACCTGCCGTACTCGTCGCACACGTCCCTCGGCCCCTGGTACGCGGTCTGCCATGCCCGGCTGCTCGCGTCCCACACCAGGCGCTTCACCACGCCGCCGTCCGTCAGCACGACGTAGGTGAAGGGCGCGCCGCGCCGGGCATTGTACCCGTACGTCACCTCCCGCGAGCTCATCACCATCTGGTAGTCGAACAGCCCCTCCTGGTACGCCAGGACCTCCGGGATGCCTCCGAACCGCACGCCGTTCCACGGGCCCGTGCGGAACGTCTTGACGCCGCCGTGCCAAACGACGTTGTCGGGGCGCCCGCTGGTGTCCAGCTTCCGGAGGTAGGCTCCAGGGGACGGGTCGTCGGCGGAGCGCCATGACGTGAGGTACCACTCGGCGCCAGTCGAGAAGTCTCTGCCCACCTTCATGCCGGACAGCAGCACGTTGGACGGGTGGTCGAAGGAGTGCCACAGGATGGCGGCGCTGCCGCGGCTGCGCACGACGAGGTTGCCGACGTCCAGCAGCTGCGCCTCCACGGGGGAGGTGCTGCTGGAGTTCGACGACCACGCGATCCGGCCGGCGGAGCCGTCCAGCAGGAGAAGGCTCCCCGTGTCGCTGACCATGAGCACGCCGGAGTTGTCGTTGATAGGGCGGTCACGGTTGGCCACCCAGCAGACGGCGTCGCCGGACACGGAGAACCAGATGCCGAGGTACCTCTTGGATGACACCCCGGGGGAGAAGAAACCCAGGGTGAATGCGCCGTTGGCCGAGACGAGCGTCTCGTTGTCAGTGATGTTGCGGCCCTTGCTGAACGTGTCGCCGGCAACATCATCGGCGGCAAAGGCTCTCGGAGGAATGGGAGAAAGTAGTAAGGAGAGGAGGAGAAGGTCAAGAAGGTGGCTCCTGCAGCTTGTTTCCATGGCATGGCGCGGCTCGGGATGCATAACGCCCGTGGTTCCTGGTGGATTAAGAAACAAAGCTCAGAGCTGCCGGGATAATTTCATGATAGCTGAAACATTTGTATAAATGAACGCTCTATTTGTATTTAACTCAACGTGGTTAATTAGAGCCAAGAAAGACGAGTTCCAAAGTTGAAAGGGGAAGCAGTACTCCGTACTGCATTTAGTTCCGTCCCGGATAGCTACCTTGGTCAAAAGTTGAATTTCCCTCTCTTTGTTGTTGTTGTTGTGTGTGTGTGTGGGGGGGGGGGGGGGGGGGGGGGGCATTTTTTTGAAAAAGAAGTTTTGTTTTTTTTAAAATTGTTTTGTGTTGGGGGGGAAAATTGGCTA
>Ga0182004_10000464_pt1 | contig 24535 bp, 17 predicted proteins | sample Sormic07211540_1_FD_120479 | JGI IMG/M metagenome (GOLD analysis project Ga0182004, IMG submission 120479) | Endophyte microbial communities from Sorghum bicolor roots, Mead, Nebraska, USA - 072115-40_1 MetaG | ecosystem: Host-associated > Plants > Roots > Unclassified | place: USA: Nebraska...
AGAGTGACCATAGATGCACAAATCATTCAAGCCCTACCAAGTCAACCACAGGCGCGGTCAAGCAAGGAGAGCCAACATACTACTATGACCGATCCATCTGTTGAGAACAATAGGGGCTAATGCGCGGCGTCTCGGGGATCTGGCGGCGGCGCACTCCCGTGCTTGCTACCTAGGGCAGGATGAGGGGGAGGCGGCGCCTGCCATTGCCGTGCGGGGGCGGGGGCGGGGGCGGGCGGTCTGTGCGCGTAGTAGATTCGGGTGGTGGAGGGAGTCCGATCCTTCGTTTTTCGGGAGATGTCGAGAAGTAGATTCGGGTTTTTTTTTTAAATCCAAAAAGTTTTTGGGACAACACTGTTCTCAATCGTAAAGTCACGTGGCAAGCGTGTAGAGCAATTACCGAACATGAATCTAAAAAAACCTTAAAACATTTATCTTGCGATTTACAGGGCAAACTGTACAATTAGTTTTTATTTTTATCTATATTTAATGCTCCATACATGTACCACAAGTTTCGATATGACGGAGAATCTTGAAAAGTTTTTAGTTTTTGGGTAAACTAAACAAGGCCTCGGCCTTTAGATTCAAAAAATTTTGGGATTTTGACATTATAGTACTTTTGTTTTTGTTTATTAAATATTGTCCAATCATGGAGTAATTATGCTTAAAGTATTCGTCTCGCGATTTACAGGTAAACTGTGCAATTAGTTTTTTGTTTTCATTTATATTTAATGCTCCATGTATGTGCCGCAAGACTCGATGTGACGGGGAATCTTGAAAAAAAATTATTTTTAGGGTGAACTAAACAAGGGGGAGGCGGCGTCTGCCAAGGTCTTGTTCGTTTGGCTGATAAACTATGGTAGAAAATAATGTTATCTGATTTGTTGTGAGAGAAAAACACTACTGAATGGCTAGCCGATTCGGCTAATAAGCTCAAGTGAACAGGCTAAGGCCTTATTTAGTTCGCAAAAAAAAATTGACTTTGGAATTTCGTTTGTATTTGGTAATCTTATTCAATCATAGAATAACTAGACTCAAAAGATTCGTCTCGCAAATTACAGCCAAACTGTACAATTAGTTTTTGTTTTCGTTCATATTTAATGCTCCATGCATGTGTCTAAAGATTTGATGTGATAGGAATCTTTAAAAAATTTATAAACTAAACCAACCCTAAGGTCAGTTTCAGTGATGTTTCATCAGAGTTTTATAAGCATTAATTTTGCTGATGTGACATCGTATTAATGAAGAGACAGGTGATAAGAGTTTCATGGGAGTAGGCCACTCTCAATGGGATTTAATGGGAGGTTTCATACACATTTAAGAGGGTGTCACATCAGCAAACTGCATGAAACAAGGAGAGAGAAGAAATTCGTTTCATGGTCACGAAACGAGTGGGGCGACATTTCCAACACCACAAAATGAGGATGAAACCCGTGTTGAGGAGCTCAGGCGTTTCATGGGAGCCGCTCGGCTTCATGCGGGAAGAGATGGATGAGAGGAAAGATAGGGATGAGAGAAAAAATAGTAAAATAAGATGTGAAACAATGCAATGAAATTTTACACTGTGAGAGAACCTCGTTTCATGTCAATATTTCGTGTGTTGAAAACTGAGGGATGAAACTCACCATTGAGACGGGTCGTAAAGAGAGTTTTATAGGGATCAAACTCTCCTGTGTGTCTCCGAAATATGGATGATTTGGAAACTGGATTATAAAACCTCCACCAAAGATGGCTTAATAGAGAACTGCCATAGCGAATTAAATTAAAATCCACTGGTATACTGTTCGTGCTAACTCTACGATAATATTCAGCCATATACAAATTAGAAGTGAATTATCATAATCGAAAAAATCTTGATAATACAGCAGAGTGTCATTATTGGCTTGAAATTTCAAAGACCAACAAATCAAAATCAAAAGTGTACTAACAGATGGTTGCACGTACATGTGAATAAAAGAAAATATCGAGGAAGACATATGGCCATCAATCACTAAAAAAGAAGGCTCCGTGACTGTTCCTTGCTGCTCTTGCGTCCAAAAATTGCATGGCTTTCTTCAAAAGTTAGTAGAGCAAAAGCTTGATTAAAAACTATAAGATGCACTGCTATTGCTAGCAATACCTTTGGAAGATGAGACGACAGAAACCTGTTAGGATTTTCGAATAAAAACCAGGACACAAATTTTAGAGTCTGAGAACTGGTTAGGATTTTCGAACGTTTGCTCTTCTGGTGTTTCATGAGATGGCTTTGCATACGTTGCATTTTTAGCTGAATACACACACATTTTATTTCTGAAGAAAAAAAATCTTATTTGCTTCAAATGATTGGCATAGTAAATTTTGCCTAGCCATTACTGAGAATCACACGAAATGCTATATAAAGTCTTGTCCAAGAAAACGTAGTACGCGTCACATTTTCTGAAGGTTGATGCATGCAACAATTTATCTTTATGTTTTATTAATTATTATACAATAAGTTAAATTTCAGTCATACAACTTTACAGAACAAGCAATCCAATTTATGGATAATCAAACTAAAGAGCATAACTGCACATTCTGCAATCTACAAGAAAAAAAATGGGACATGAAAACATTACCACGTCCATCCTGACGAGCTCGAATCTGCTGCCAGATTGATATCCAAATTCACATCTCTCAGCTTGATGCCCCAGTCCCACCACTGGTCTCGTGTGTCTCTACCCGAATCAAAATCCATCAGGCCTTATTTGGATGTAGTCGGATTCGTATCAATCCACATATGTTGGGGTGGATTGGAGTGGAAATTGAACTAAATTCCACCTCAATCCACTCCAACACATGTGGATTGAAGTGAATCCGACAACATCCAAACAAGGCCTCAGCTGGATGCAAGCCCAAATATAAATCCCGTTGTAGAAATCAAGGCCCTGTACAACCAAATTGAGATACTCACAGTTGAATTCATCTAAACTATAATAATGCATAAGAATACTTCTCTTTCCAGTATCTAGTTGGCACACAACAATAACTCCCTTCAAACCACCTAATAGAAACATTGCCATTTGAGAAGTACAGGTCTTCCACGAACTGAGTTAAATAAACGGAGGTAAATGAATCAGTAAGCCAAACCTAAGAACAAGTACGCTCCATCAGAAGAAAAATTGAGAAACTTCACACAGCTTGAATGCCAATGCCATGTCGTGCAAGTATCTGCATCATTATCACCCCTAAACCATGTCTTCTTCATCCTCTTTCGATTTTACATTACTTTCCATTTACACAATCATAGACAAGGTATGTTTGGTGGCTGAGGCCTTGTTTAGTTGGTAAAAATTTTAGATTTTGAATACTGTAGCACTGGCCAGGAGGAAGTGGTACGAGAAACTCACTTGTTTTTTCACGTGTAGCAATGTACATTCTGCACAAGCACGGTGGCAGCTGGCAGGTTCAGACTTCGGACATATTGAGTGAGCAGAGAACAACCTACAGAAAACATATGTCGGATGAATCTTGGTGTTGTGGAACCTTCCCCACATCCATCAGTTACAGGCCTCAAGTTCCAAATAATTTAGCGTACATGACTATTTTACAGTCTTTAGGAACGGAGGCACCTTGGAGCAGATCAGAAATGTGGCCATAGTCATGTGGCCACATTAGCAGCCGGTACTATAGATGCTACTAGCCTACTACCATATTAACGTATGTGTTCCTCTGTCAAATGTGGCGAAAAAAAATCTGGCTCAGGCCAACCCATGTATGTGTTCCTCTCTGTCAAATGTGGCCAATCAGGCCAACCATTAAATCAGATAACAATCTGAATAAGTACAGTAGAGTGAACACAAGTGGCAATAGAAGAACAATAATCACGCTGACAAGTAGGCCCCACATCACAGTCCTGCTGGCAACTGCACAGGATTTTCTCATCTTATTCTTAAATTATTTTTTTATGAACATTATCACGATCAAGTTCGTGCCCATCCCACCGCCACAGAAGCTCATCAAGCATCGGACGGCCTGTACTTGTAGACGTGGAAGCTGGCGTGTGGGGCCATGGCATCAAGGAAGATCCTGGCCGTCGCCTCCTGCGCCACCGCCGCCTGCTCCTTCTCCACGAGCGCCGCCGCGACCACGTCCCCGGCGGGTCCGCCTCCGGCTGCCACCATCGCGATGATGGCCGCCTGGACGGGGCCCAGCGTCGGGTTGTAGGCGGCGGACTCCAGGCAGCCCCCGGCGTAGATCCTCCCGTCACCGTCTGCCACCGCGAAGCCCGACGGACACTGGCTGTACGGCGCGTGCGCCGCCCGCGCGGCCGCCTCCGCGGCGTCCCTGAGGCGCGCGTCCAGGTCGCCGGGGGCGAAGCCATTGGCGGCCGCGGCGACGACGGGATCGCCCAGGGCGTTGTCGTGCGCCTCGAGGACGAGGGGCACATTCTCGTCGAGAAGATCGTGGGGCCCAAAGGGACGGAGGAGGAGGGACGCCACCGTGCGCCACTCGGGCGCGCGGCCCTGCTCGGCGTCGCTGGTCACGAGGATCTGGATGCCCGCCGCGCCGCGGATCTCCTGGAGGAACTGGCGGCAGTGGCCGCAGGGCATGTGGGAGACGGCGACGGCGCGCAGCGCGGACTCCCCCGCGGCGGCGGCGTTGGCCACGAGGAACTGCTCCGCGTGGACGGAGTGGCACAGCGGGACGCCGCGGAACTCGAGGTTGACGCCGACGTAGACGCGGCCGCTGGCGCCCAGCCCCACGGCGCCCACTTGGAAGTCCGAGATCGGGACTTGCGCGCGCTTCCTCGCGGACGGGATCAGAAGCGGCAGCAGGTCCTGCACGGTCGCCACTCCGGCGGCAGCGGCGCGGCGCTCGGCATCCTCCGCGCTCATGACGAACCCCGTCAGCTCCAACGCCGCGGCCGCGGCCTCCGCCGGCTTTGGCGCCGCCTGCTCCTCCCCCATTGCTCACTCAGATCCAAAACTCTAACTAGACTGGCTACTAGTATATGATTCGCTGCTCCTAATCGCGTTTAGTCTCCTCTCACTAGGAAGAAGGAAGCGCTGGGATGTTTCCTTGAAGCTTGGAGGGGGAGGGGGGCCAGCACCCAGGACCAGGAGGGGGGGAGAGGGAGGGAGGAGAAGAGAGAGGGGGGCCTTACTGGCTGTGGTGCGAGGCTATTTATAAAGTGGGTACGGGCCTACGGGGACGCAGCAAGTGTCTAGTTATTTCATTTTTGGATTTTGGATGGGTTTTCTTTTTCTTCACCTTTTTGTTCAGTGCTTTTTGGAAACGAAAATGGTCACCGAACAATTGCATTCGACGTGTCACAGTGCAATCTGAAAACTTCGCCACGTTATTATGATATGGTCGCCAGAGGATATGTTATAGAGTGTCTTGTGTGAGTTGGAAAATCTGAGACGGAACGGAACACACATGCCACCAATTTTTGTTTAGATCGGTCCAGCGACTCAGGTTTGATCTGAAGCCACCCATTTCTGAATTCTGACACGGCAACAAGATATATATTATTACTCCCCGGACGTACGGTTAAACATATATATACTCTGTGTTAGTAGAAGTTTTGTTAACTAGTGACCGGGATTACCCTTATTGGCCAGGTTTGACCAATAATGATGCGTTATCCCACGATCCAAATGATGGTCCACCCGCTACCGCTTCCCCAGCCTGTGTGACCCACGAGAAATGCACGGCTCCACTTCACGCCGTCGCTTTCGCGTCTCTTTCCTTTGCTTGCGGATGAATGAATGAAATGTGCGGCTCTCGGGAGTGTGGATGCTGATGGCGAGGTTTGGCGAATTTGGCGCGTACTCCATGTGCGCATGCATCATTGAGCTGAACGATCGAGCCGGTCTCAATTATGCACTAGTTAATGGTGTTTATTGGTGCCGTCTGGTTGCCTACCTCGTGTGCTTCACGTTCCGGTGATTAGATTAGATTTCTTCATTACGTGTACTAGATTATTGTTGCCGCGACGCAGGTCCTTCTGTGACTTGTGAGAGAGGGGGTCTTCGCTCTCGCGCGTAGAGAGTTCAGATTTGAGACTCCACTCCAATCAAGCAGACAGATCCAATCGGTGCCGAGTGCCCGTCGTCCACCGTCGCTTGGCGTGTGAGATCCGACCATTTTCTTCGCCCGAAAACGACGCCGCCGTGACCGTGAGCGGCGAGACTGAGACGTACGAGTCGGTGCGCCTGGCCGGCTCATGCAGTTTTCTCTCTCTGGGTACCCAGTGTGACCTACCAACACGTAGGCTCGAGGGAGCACACTAGTGCTGCTCGATCGCCTCGATCGGTCGACGTACAGCACGGAAAATAAAAGAAAAAAGGTGCTCGTCTAATCAAACAAGCGACAGGGACCGACGGGTTCCGTCTGAGAACGAACCAACGTCTGTGTGCGTCACGCTACGCGCTAGTGGCTTCAGCTTCAACTTTCAACTTCATCCGAGAGCGAGCGGCTTGTGGTCAGGCCGGCGTCGCATTGATCGAACTCGAGAGCTCTTTGTGGGCTTGTGGCGCTCGTGCCTCGGCGGGGGGAGGAGTACGTGCATGTGCTTTAATTTTTCCAGCAAAAGGCGACGCGAAAGGGACTCGTCGGCGCGCCTCCTCGCCACGAACGAAACGGAGAAAAGCCGCCGGGGCGCCGTGCATCGGAGTCGGACTCGCACTCATCAGCTGAGTGAGCTTGGTGGGGACTGGCAGGGGGAGAAAAGAAAAGGGGCCCGTGCAGTGCAGTGCAGTGCGTAGCGAGCGGGCACGCACGCAGCGAGCTGCGGGCGACATGTCCATTTGTGGCGGTCGGGGCGTGGCCGTGCGCGAGGTTGCTTTGCGTTGCTCCATCCGGTGCGCAAAAGCGCCAGGACGGAGACGGACCGACGCAAAGCAATTCGCATAGGCCAACGGCGGCGCCCCATGTTGAGAAATTAGGCCTTGTTTAGTTCCGTTCGGATTTCGATACTGTAGCAGTTTCGTTTTTATTTGACAAATATTATCCAATCATAAACTAACTAGGATCAAAAAATTCGTCTCGTGATTTATAGACAAGCTGTGTAATTAGTTTTTGTTTTCGTCTATATTTAATGCTTCATATATGTGCCGTAAGATTCGATGTGACGGAGAATCTTGAATTTTTTTTGAATTTCGGATGAACTAAACAAGGCCTAGACGGTGGTTGCGTGCTGTGTGCCAGTGGCACACTGCGTTCCATGCATTGTTTTTAAGTGGCCTCTAGGTCAGCAGCGTCCAGAGTGTGGTGCGCATATACGTAGAAGATTCAAAGGCAAAAACGCAATGCCAACTCGAGCGGGGACTTCGGAGCGGTTGGTTGGTTGGTTGCTGCACAGCTGTGCGAGCTATACTTTGTTTGGATTGGAGTTGTGCTTGGCTCCTTCCGTAGACGTGAGCTGTGGCTTGTCTGGGCACTGGGCTCACAGGAGCTGAACCAAAAAATAAATAAAATAAAATAAAAGCAAAGCACTTTCCTGGAAAGAAAAAGGTAGCTATATATATATAGGCCTTGTTTAGTTCCGAAAATTTTTTGGATTTCGGCACTGTACCATTTTTATTTGACAAATATTATCTAATAATAGACTAACTAGACTCAAAAGATTCATCTCGTGATTTACATGCAAACTGTATAATTAGTTTTTATTTTCGTCTATATCTAATGCTTCATGCAAGTGCTCCAAGATTTGATGTGACGGTGAATCTTGACAAGTTTTTGGTTTTCGTGGAACAAGGCCATAGGCCTCGTTTAGTTCCGAAAACTGAAAAGTTTTCGGAACTGTAGCACTTTCGTTTGTTTGTGGTAATATTATCCAATCATATACTAACTAGGGTCAAAAGATTCATCTCGTGATTTACAGTTAAACTGTGTGATTAGTTTTTGTTTTCATCTATATTTAATGCTTCATGTATGTGCCGCAAGATTCGATGTGACAGGGAATCTTGAAAACTTTTTGGATTTCGGGGTGAACTAAACAAGGCCATAGTTGTTGGGTTCAACCGTCGCGTTCAATCATTTCTGAGGAACTTGTGGGAAAAGAAAGAAACAATAATGACAGAGAGAGGAAAGTGATGTGTGGAAGAGCAACTGTGACTTGTCTGGGCTCACAACTTGTGTGGAAGAGCTTGATGCCTCTAGCCTCTTGGCTCCACGATCGTGCTGTGCGCATGTGCCAGAGGAGCTACTCGATCGAAAGCAGTTTTTTTTTCTCTACATATTGACCATTGTTTATCTACACCGTTCTCCCACACGCCATAGATATCTTCCTTTAAAAAAAATGTTCGTATATGCTCCGGTATAAAAGTTTGACTATATAACCTCCTACAAATATTATATTACAGTTTGTTCTAAGTCAAATACCATAAGTTTGTCAATAAAAATGTTACCATCTGCCGTATCAAAAAGATAAAAATGATCATAATATTACTATCTTTATAAATTTAGATATACATGATTATTTAACTTAAGACAACTTAAAAATACTTATAATTTATGATGTAAATAGTATAATGTATTAAGATACAGTGAGATCAACAGCTAGTGGGCGAAGTTAATAATGGGTTCTCACTTGAAGCAAACTCTTTGGTAGCTCGAAAAGCCTTTCCTAAACTTTATTTATTTGGCTGATAAGCCATGACAGAAAGTACTGTTAATTGATTTGTTGTGAGAGAAAAACATTGTTGAATGGCTGACAGATTTGACTGATAAGCTCAAGCAAATGTTGGGGTAAAGTGCAATCATTTCTAAGAAATGGCCCCTAGGCGAGAAAAAGGGGGGAATAATGGTACAGAAAAGAGTGTGTGTGTGTGCGCGCGTGGAAGGGCAACTTGAAGTTTAACATAATACCGAACAATAATTAAAATAGCGATCTTATGTGCTTTTTCTTCCAAAAGAAGAAAATTCTTTAGATCTAATCATGGGACACACAAAAGCCACCTCCGAAGGGGCATCCAAATCCTATCTTCAACAGTGGCCCGAACCACTTGGTTCCTAGCATCTGTTAGATAATATATGCTAGACATACTGATGATCAATAAAAACAAAGTAACTAAAAATTTAACAGTGCTATACTTTGAGTTTGAGGTGGGATCGTACTCACTGTATCGGCGGCGCTTTCCACTAGTTGATATAGTGGTTAGCTGATGTAAAAGCCTTTTTGCTTGAGTTTACCTGTCGAATTTGTCAGTGGGTATTTTCAACTATGACTTTTTAAACAAGTGAAGTTGTTCATGCTCGATAAAATAGAGAGGTAGTTGTACAATGAAAGTTATATAATTGTTCCATCCGCCTTATGTCAAATACCATAACATGAGAAAATAATTATACAACAATAGTCATTCAAAGATGCACTCCCCCTAAAAACCTGATCATCCATCACCCGCGCATGTTCTCTATGGTGCATGTTCTTAGCCTGCGCTCTCATGTTACTTGTACGTGCAAGAGCTATGGAATGCGAACCAGAAAGTAGTGACAATAGAGAAAAGATAGTTTTGGCCCTTCTTATATCATTGAGATAAGAATACCAATGGACGAGGAGAGGGACGAACCTGGACGCCATCAGCAACCCAACGTATTATTAGTAACGACTGCCATGAAGGATTTGACAAGGTTTATCAGACACGCCATCAATTAGCCTAAGCGACAAACCTAACTTCTCCTCTCGGCTCGAGTACATGTGTGTGTATGTGACATGTCTTTCGTCTCAACCTCTCAACTTGTGCATATAGTCACATATTTAAGTTAAGTTAACATTAGTCAAAATCCTATCGGTTATTAAATCTTTACTGTACCTAGCATTTAACATGAGTTTTATGATTTCTTTGATGTTAATTAAATAAAATTAGTTCAAGTCCAACTAAAATCCAACCGTTCACCGGGACTTCGGATGCCCGCTTAGCTCATGTTCTTCTCCCTCTCTATATATGCCTGCTTGAGCATCTCCAAGAGCTTGGCTAAAATGAATAGCTAAATTCTAATGTTTAGCCATTTTGTAAAATAGATAACTTCTTAAAAAGAAGAGGTTTACAACAGCTTTGCTATCAAATAGCTAGTGTCAGTGGTTGGCTATATATGACCAGCGAAAATCAAGGGATAACAAACTTTCTATTTTACAAAACCAAATAGCACATCTGTTGGAGCCTATTTTTCTACTATAAAAGTTCTAAAAGGCCTCCATAACAAGAATAGCAAAGCTATTGAAGTTGCTCAATTATTTTTGATGGAAACGAGAGTACATATGTCAATTATTTTTTAATCTATATTTAATGTTTTATGCATATGTCCAAATATTTGATGTAATGAGATGAAAAGTTTTGGGTCAAAACTAAACATGTCGGAAAGGTTAGCACAAGTTGGTTACAAGAATTGGAAACGAACGTACAGGGGAAACTTTCCTCGCTGAGAAAAGGTGAATTCTCAAGGCTATCTATCCAGAAACACATATCAGAATCACAACTTGATGCCCCCACGTACATCATTCGTCCGCTAGCTTTTCTTAATGCTTTTCCTCCCGTGGAGTACATGTACATCGGATCCTGAGGCAGAGGGGCCGCGTTGCGTTGCGTCATGCAGTACGAGCATGCGTGCGTGCTCATCGGCAACGGCAAAGAGAGGCCGGCCACCAAATCACAGATACGTATAGGAGTACTCCAATATTCCTGCCTATCCGCGTTGAGAAGAGACGTGCCCCTCGCTTGGATGGATAAGTCCTTTGCTCCCAACTTGATTATTTAGGTCTTATCTATACTATAATGGATCAATTAGAATTATACTAGGTCTCCTAAGTAAAACTTCCCCACCGAGAGCCTTCAACCATTGTGCACCCAGTAAAATATACACAATAAATTGTCTGTGTTAAAATCAAAGGCTATAAAATAATTGCTCACAGGCGTCGACTCAATCTGATGGTCACGATGGCTTCCAGGTTTCAACGCGACCTCGCTCCCAGGCTTCAACGCGGTTGCCCGCGTCCCTCGACGTGCGGCCTCCGCCTCCCCAAACGTGACGGGCAGGGTTCGATCCCTGCTAACACGGAAAAAAATAAAAAAAAATAGCGTAGCAGCATGCACGGGAGGAGGCGCGCCCGCCGTTCCCGGCGGTGAGGTGGCACAGGATCGACGGAGGAACTAGGGTTGCGGCCGAGGACTTGGCTCCAGCGGAGCTTCGGTGGCTGCGCAGGTCGACGACAGACCCCGGCGGGGCGGAAGCGGCGGCGGCGCAGGCACGGTCACGGCGACCCGGCCGGCGGCGGAGGAAGGCGAGGCGGACACATTGGTGGGATTGGTCGTGGATCCGAGCAACCCCTGCACCGGAATTGCCATCTACGTGCATCCCGGAATTGCCATCTACGTGCATCCCAGCAGGGGAAGGTGAAGGTGGACTGGTCCAAATCGCCGTTCGTCGTCTCCTACCGAGGGTACACCGCCGACGCCTGTGTCCCCACCGGCGGCGACGTCGGCACCCCGCTGTCGTGCCTCGCTGGGACGGACCGGTGGATGAACCGCCAGCTCGACGCCGCCGAGTGGGGCACCGTCGCGTGGGCCAAGAAGAACTACATGCACTACAACTACTGCGACGATGGGTGGAGGTTCCCGCAGGGATTCCCCGCCGAGTGCTCCCGAAACTGATCTGCTATTATTGTTCTTGCTTCCTGTTCCTTGATTCGTGTTTGTTCTTGAACAGGATAGCTCAGATGTTGCCTTCCCATGTACATTTTGGCACCCCAACGGAGCTTCGGTGGCTGCGCAGGTCGACGACAGACCCCGGCGGGGTGGTAGCCGCGGCGGCGCAGGCACGGTCATGGCGACCCGGCCGGCGGCGGAGGAAGGCGAGGCGGACACATTGGTGGGATTGGTCGCGGATCCGCGCAACCCCTGCACCAGAATTGCCATCTACGTGCATCCCAGCCGCCGTGCGCAACTCGACCACACCAAGTCCGGCGCCCAGCACGCGATCCACGGTCTCCTCTTCATCAGCAGCGGCAACAAGGCCAGCAACGCCTGGATTGAGGGGAGAGATAATGAAAACAAAAGGATATTTAGATTTTTTGTTTTAATTTCTGAATCCATTTCTGAACCCAAGTGGCACCGGCAGCCAGCACTCCTGCTTCCTGCGTAGTGCATGCTCTGCCTCTTGTCCTCGACTTCAAGTTCATTCTAAAAGGTACATGATAAACCAAGCAATTGTTTCAGAAGTCTAAACCTGTTCCTGTATTTGTTGCTATTGGCTATGAATGCTAGAAATAACTGAAGATTATCAAGACATTGCATTGTTTTCCTTAGATTTACTTCTGAATAGCCTGACATGCACTGAATGCAAGACAGGTATCCCTGCTCTTTGCTCCAATCCTTTTTTGGTTGTGGTCTAATAATTAATTTTGACTGCAGGTAGAGACTTAGGAATTACAAGTGAAAATCAAGACAGGTATATCTACATCTATTTTGACTGCGGGTAGACTTAGGAATTACAAGTGAAAATCAAGACATATATATCTACATCTATCATTTGGTAAGCTTTATTTTTTCTAAAAAGTATGGCACATGCTTCAACATCGGTTAATCTAATTTAATTTGGGATAAGCAGCGCTCACTACATTATGTATTAGAATTTGTCACAATCTTACAATATACTTGCTGGGAAAGATTATGGAATTTTCAGGATTAAGGTTCTTAAGTAAGAACTTTTACTTTTAGATAAGATCAAATGTGAAAATCTGCAGTATACAGCTACTGTCAAATGCTTATATTTGTTAATAATTTATTGTTCTGTAGCACTCTTCTTTTTGCTGATCACACCCTACATACTGCATTGAGCCTAGGAAAACTGCATGTCGAGAAAAAGGCTTATTTTACTTTTCATTGAATATGTCATCTCCAAATTATTTTACTTTTCATTGAATCAGTGCTTGTAATCCAATTGTGGCACACCGCCATTGAAGTGAAGCAGATTAAGATGAGTTTAGGATTCATCAGCGACTACTACAATATGTTTTTGGGGCTGCTTGCCTCTCTACTGGGTTTCAGGCATGCCATCTTAAGGTTGTCTCCTTTTAATAATGACTCTTTCATTTAAATTGTCTTTTGATTTATGTGATATGCTCATATATAGTTACTACTCTGTAGTTGTTGCCTACTGATAGTCTGATACAAGATTAATCTTTCACGTGCTTAGATGTTACTTCCAGTGACATGGAGGATTGGGCATATATTCGAATTGATGCTTAGCTTTGGGGATGTTGTTGCTATGTGGCCTGCTTGCAGGAAAAGGTATCCCAAATCTTAGTTGGATATGATGTTGTGCTCGGATTTTACATTCAGCTTTGCACTGTCAATTCTATGGCTTCACTCCAAGATTTAACTATTTGTTCATTTGTCATGGCTTTGCAAGTACAGATCAAATTAGATGAAGACTAACTTGAATTGGTTGACGAAAGTAGTTGCAAGGCTTCTATTTCCATAGAGTACATTGGAGCAGGAAATGACATGAAGATTAATATTACAAGGATGCAACACACCTGAGCAAGGGGCACCGGCACTTGTAACTCAGACATCCACATAAGATTCATTCATTTTCCCTCCTTATGGTGGGAGCCAGAAAGATGAGAGGAGAGAGGGGCTAGCAGAAGCAGAGCAAGAAGGGATTTACACTATAGTACCTCATAAACACATAGAGTAAAATAAGTTTATTAACTCATTCATGTTTGTGTTGCATTGTGCCCTTTTCCCGGTGCCTGCTGGACCAAGTGGGACGTGTGTATCATGGAGATTGGAGGCCACAGAGAAAGTGTAAGGTTATATGGGGCATGGCACAATCCATGACTAAAATTTTGTTCTTATCTCGAAACAATTTATGGATCACTGTAGTAATACTATTGATCAAGTATAATAGATTGATTAAGATGTACCATAATTTTTTAAATTCATAATGATAGATTGTTTGATAAACTATTATTTAATGTGTATCACCCTAGATGTCAACGTAGCGTTAGCACGAACACTATACTAGTTTAGTTCCTTCGCTAATTTTTTCCTCTATCATATTGAACCTTTGAACACATGTATGAAACATAAAATGTAGATAAAAATAAAAACTAATTACACAATTTATCTGTAAATCGTGAGACAAATCTTTTTAGTCTAATTAGTTTATGATTAGACATTAATTGCCAAATAAAACAAAATATTATAGTAATTAAATTCAAAATCTTTTCGGAACTAAACAAGACCTTAATTTTATCCTCCCTCTTTCGTGGTGATCCTTGGATTTCACGCGTCAGAGAAGAATAAGGGGTGCTTGATTGAAGGTGTTAAAGTTTAACAGTACTGTAACATCTTTATTTTATTTGACAATTTTTATCCAATCATAAGCTAATTAGATTTAAAAGATTTGTCTCGTAAATTATTTTCTAACTGTATTTTTAGTCGTAAATAATTCATATTTAGTACTCTATATATGTGTATAAATAAATATTTGATGTGATGAAAGTTAAAGTTTAACTACCGAAACCAAACCGGGCCTAAAAGATTTACCGATGGATCGAGGCATCGAGCGCGCCGCGTTCGCCTTTAGCCGTTGCTCCGGCATGCCGTGTCGTAAAAGGTGCCGGTTACTTGTTGTGTTGAACTGAGACATGCAGCCCGCCTTGTTTACTTTCCAAAAATTTTATAAAATTTTTTAAGATTTTTTTATTATATTAAATCTTATGATACATACATAAAATATTAAATAAAAATAAAAATTAATTAATTGTACAGTTTATTATTTATATTTTATGAGATAAATCTTTTAAAACTACTTAATTTATAATTAGACAATATTTATAAATACAAATAAAAATACTACAGTATCTATTTTGTAAAAAATATTATAACTAAACAAGGTATGCGATGCAGAGTGCTCGATGGCAAGCAGATCTGAATCGGATCAAACGCCCGCACGCGGGCACCGAAAGGAGGTCAGCCCGCGATGCGATGCCAGCGCTCCCTGGCTTATCTCGGGCCACCAGGCAGCAGGCACACAGACAGGCCCGCCGGCCTCCACTGTCCAATTGGCTCACCACACAGCAGGCAGCCGAGGCTCCGCGACACGCCGACCACCGGCTGCGCCCTGCGCCCATGCGGGAGAGAACTTTCTACTACTATTATCTGAAATTGAAATTGTGAAAGGAATATCACGTAGGAGTACTGTTTACTCCCTCAATATCTTAACAAAAAAAAACGTTTTGCACAAGGTTTAAATCAAACATTGGGACGGATAACTTTTAAGTTGTTGAGGTTAAAAATATAAAAACCATATAAATAGATTTGTCTTAATTTTTTTTTATATAAAAATACACATATACCACTTTTAATAAATAATTTTATAAAAATAATAAATCAAAATTAGACTTTAAAGATCGTCTTAATGTTCTAAACGACTTTTTTTATAAGTATGGAGAAGTATACATGAATAAAATCCAACTTGGTTTTAAAGAAAAAGTTATCTGAAATTGTGGAGCAACGAGCGCATATCCATGTCACTTCAATCGTGTGACCCGTTCTACTATCCAGATGGAACCCCTGGGCGGGAGCTGGTCCATTCTGCAGGCTTCAGCTCTACGCATTGTTTAGACCAGTTTTAATAAAGTTTTATTAGAGTTTTATAGACATAAAATACGTTGATGTGGCACCGTATTAATGAAAAAAGATGATAAAAGTTCTATGAGAATAGAAAGAGTTTTATGAGGATAAAACTCTTTTACTCTGTTTTCTAGAATATATGTGTTGAAAACTGGATCATGAACCCCACTAAGAATGACCTTGCATGGTAGCTTCACCTCACAGTCTACATGCATGACATTCCATTCTTAATTGTACGCGACTTCCTGGAAGGGTTTGTTCTTTAATTGTTGCCTATGATTTTTCACTTTTTCACATTTTATTTACTTATAAAGTATTTTGTCTTTAAAAAATCAAGGGCTATGATTTACCAGAAATATTACCTCCTATATAAGTTAAGAGGTGTATCATAGCAAAGCCCTTATTTTTATTATGAGAAGTATTACTTTATTCATGTATGAAGGTGGTCTATTTATTGTATATCATGCCCTTTATTTTTTTATGGAAATTTTATTGGATATCTTGCACAACATTTTTTTACTTCTTTATGGTAATATTATTGGATAAATAAATTGACTATTAATTATTATTTTCTGGTGATGTACAATCTTCTAATTAAATCGACGTCTAATTAAATTATAATTTGAATGATATGTTCAAACAGTTTGCTTGCTGAGATTTATTTTAAATCTCAACTCTCTATCTTTTCATGTGCTTGATCAAATGCTTTGTTTGAAGGGATGCGATTATCGACACATCTTCATTGTTTCATGCACATTAAGAGATAATAATAAATATTTTAGCATTCCTTAATAAACTTATTTTATGTGTCATAGTGCCCCTTGGTGTTTTAATAATAACATCTGAGGTGGAGCTTACTTAATTATAGTTTTATTCTTGTTGTTTCTTTGTTATACGTTGTGTAGGCTTTTTTTTTTGTTAGCCGAAATTTATACTCTCATATAAGAGAAGGGATGTTAGTAACGTCTTTGTGACACCTACCCCCTGCTTTGGCATAACGGAGTATTCATCGCTCATACAAAGAACGCGATTCATCTTCACATCTTGCAGGTCACGTACCAGTAAAATAGAATAACCTTTAATTTCGGCACTTGAGACGCCCATCAACTGCTCAGTCACAACGATTAGCAGATTACCAAGAACCATCGCTTCCATGGCCCTGGTGACCACACTTTACTTGCATCACGCCATCACCACGCTAGCCACACTTTACTTGCATTGAACACCACGCTAAACACCGTAGTCTAAAAAAACCAGACATAACCATGGAAGTGGTATATACATCGAAAGGTACCAGAGGCCGGAATTGTTACTCATCCCGTCATTGTTCCATTCTAGCGGGTATTTGATTTAACCGAATCAAACTGCGATCAGTTCTCCGTCTCATTTGTTCCCATCCACGTATATACTCCCTTCATATCTCAAATAGCTGACGTTTTGGGCAACAACTTAAATTTTCCAAAGCTTGACGTTGTGAACCGAAGTACTCCGTCTCTTCCGATGCTGCCCCTAGAGTGATTCCGTCTCTTAAGCTGCCACCGCATTGAAGCCGCGCATGCCATCCTAGGCCCACGCCCACATTGATTGCCCTCCGCACGCGCGCGTCCTTCTTCTCCTATCACCCAAAAAAGCGGGCTGGCCACAGATGACTGAGAGCGCACGACGCCGGGCACAACGGAAAAAAAGCGAGCTGGCTGGCAGAAACGCGAGCAGCAAGAAAAATACACGGCAACAAAGCAGCAAGAAAAATACGCAGCAACTAACGCGCCCTCATGCCATGCAAAATGTGCAGCTAGAGGGACTTCAACTCTGCCTGCTTGCCTTAGACCACTCAGGACAAACAATCAATCTAGGAAAGTTTCTTGATTCTACGATACCCGAAGGGCTATTTAATAAAAGCAAAGTTGAAAAATTACCTCTTAATTAATCACTTTTTGGTTATCATAATTACTGTCTAAACATCAGCTATTTTGAAGTATGGAGAGAGTATATTCGTACTGTGAAACACTCTCACTCTTGTGACTACATAAATTTTTTGGTGTTGGTGTGTTAATTTTTATAAGTGACATCTTTGTACTATTCTATTTTTCTTAGTGTACTAGACATGAAGATCTGTTGATAATTTTGGTATTATCTTTTGATGATGAGTTGATGATCTTTATTAATAATCTGTTAGTTGTTGGTCTACTGTTGATTTTGTGAGAAGTTTACATAGGTATGTGGAACCCCTGCACGGATTAATTCCCTGAGGAAGGGGGGATGGGTGTGAAATGATCTTCGATGGAAGTATTTCTATTTCTATATGTTTTCTGTGAAATTAAACTGATTGTTATGAAATTTTTTCATGATTCCTATAAAAATTCTTGTGTTCAAAACAGGCCGTACAATTGATATAAATCTAGACGACTCGACTACTACTTTGGGCTGATGAGAAGGCCATTTGCATCTGTGCTGGCCCAGTTATACGTTTTTGCGCATGCAGTCTAGTGCTGGATGGGCCAAGCCCCATTCGACTGCCTGTCTTTCTATTCACTATTATTTTCTTATCTTTTTTTTCAGAAAAAAACGAAATTTATTCTATCCTCCACGAACTAAAGAATCGAAATTTATTCTGTCCTCCACGAATTATGCATTCAGTCAAACATAAAAAATACAATAAGTCAAACATCTAGACTTTTTTTTTCTTTTTGCGGATTACACATTATAAACATAGATGCTCACAATATGTATGTGCACTCATTCCATGTATGTGCACTCATTCCTACAAAGATATTTATATAAATTATATCCCTGTAAAACAGTTTCTAGGTGATTATTATAAAAAATGAAATAGTTCAAAATACGTCAAGTCAGAGCACATTTGATCTCGCTTCCGTATAGTCTCCTGTCCTGTTTCAGTGTAGTACTCAGGCCAGTCTCAATGGGGTTTTACCATGATGTCATGTACATTTATTAGAGTACCATGTTAGCAAAACTGTACTTTTTGCATGAAACAAAGAGGAGAGAGAAGGAAGGAGGTGAAACTCCGCGGGCGTTGTTTCCCACGCGGTGAAACGGGATGAAATCCCCACTGAGGACTAAATTGTTTCACCATCTTGCATGTGATCCAATCATTTTACAGTAATTAAATGTTTTGCCCAGCCTAGAAAACTTCAAAATAAAACTCATACATTGTGGAGGTTGTTTCATCGTTCGTTTCAGACTCAAGTCCACACAAAATACGTTCGGTACGTGGCAACAAAGGAAGCGGACGTATGTTGCGCCGATGAAACAGTGGACGGCTCGACTTTTGAGACTGTGCTATAAATAGCCCGAGCGGTGTATATGACTCCGGTGTAGAGCAAACGCCGAAACGGACAAGTCGCTCGTATTTCAGCAGTATGACACTGGCAACATTGGGTCTATTCTTCCAAAAAGTATTCATTTCTCTAAAAATTTTAGCTATTTGACTGCATCTGTTTGCCTTAGAATGTCGAATCCATGAATCTGCACAGCGTTTGTGTACTGCTGTAAAGTGCAGGGTTTTCTGAACCGATCCAATGCTCGCAATCTTGCCAGTGTTGAAGACAGAGTGGATGCTGTAATACTTCCTTGTGTATACTTGTAGTACATCTCCAAAAGCACCGGCCGCGGAGTTTCAGTTTGTCCTTTCAAGAGCCGGAAGTCGAAGTCCCAAGTTTAGCAGGAGAGGGAGGAGACCTGCTATTTTTGGCGAAACCCCCACTTTTAAGCTTCACCGCAGCCTTACCAGTGAATCACCAGAGAGCGCGCAGTGGTGAACCCAGCCATCCGTCCAATCCAAGCGCCACCAAGTCCCGAGCGAGCCCAAGCGCAGCAGCAGCCAGCAGCACTGGGCGGCGGGCGACCCCGGGAAACCAGCTGAGCTGAGCAAGCAGCATCCCGTCCGGCCGGGTTTGAGTTCGTTTCGTTCAAAACAGGCGGGCTATTTGTCTCGGCGCCCACAGGGAATCCCGATGCCGCGCGGAGGCTGAAACGCATGCATATGCATGCCAGCCCGCGCCTCCCACCCGGCGCTTGCCACCTTGCGCCCGCCCGGTTGGCCGCGCCTGCGCGCCCCCGGCCTCGGCCTCGCCCCGACGGGGGGGCGTTGGCGTTGCCTCCTCCCCCACCTGCACCCCATTTCAGAGCCCGCTCGCCACTTGTCACCGCGCGCGCCCCGCCTCCGCGTCTCCGCCCGCCCGCCCCATCCGGCTATAAAAGCCTCGCCCGCCCCAACCCTAGACGCCGTCGTCGTCGCCGCCGCCGCCGCCACTGCCGCTGCCGCTACCTCCTCGCTCACCGGCATGGCCGGCATCAACAAGCGCCGCACCTCGCCGGCCTCCACCTCCTCTTCCTCCGGCGGCGACGTCTTGCCGCAGCGGGTCACCCGGAAGCGTAGGTCCGTCCGCCGCGGGGCCCGGACCGCCGCCCGGAGGCCGTCGTCGGCGCCTCGACCTGTGAGTGCCTCGGAATTCACGGCCCTCCTGCTGCTGTTGCGGTTTATATGCGCGATGGTGGGCCGTCGTGGTTGCGTAGGTGCGGTGGGCTGGAGGCCCAGGGGGGGGAGGCGACTGGCGATCCCCCTCGTCCCTTGTTGCCGGATTTTTCAAATTTTCGTGCGGGGTTTGGGACTCTGGTCCGTACGATCGCTGATTGATCAGTGGATCGTTGTTTACTAGCAGTTGCTTGCAGGTTTAGTCTGGATTCCACGATCAATTTGGGCGATCTAGTGTATTGGTCATTGGTGTGTGTTTGATTACCATGGTATAGGCGTGATCAATTGGACACGTAAGTTGTAGATACTGGCATAACGGTAGGTTGAGGAATTGAAGTGGGCTGCGGAGGGGCATAATTTTGGTTGCTTATTTGTTGATTTTATAGTAGTGATGATACCTCACCCTAGTGTGGTTTGGTAAATGTGCAATCACCCAGGTTTTCGGGTCAATTGGACTTTGAATTTGCAGTTCGTCATCGATCGTGTGCATCACAGGTGGCACAATGTTACAAGTTGTCACCATGTAGGCCTTGTATTGCCATTTCAGGGCGATAACTGAGTAATTTCAGGAGCATAATTTGGGAGCTAGTGTGTAATGTGTGATTGTTTTGGTCTTCCCAATGGCGGCTGTTGTTGGCAGGATGAGTGTAACATTTTTTTTTTAAAAAAAAACAGAGTGTAACATTATTGTTTGAGTTGTAAGTGTGCATATGTGTGTTCTCAGTTCTCACGAGTGTGCTGCAGCCCATAATTGGTTGGAATTGGCTGTACCAGCGTGAATTAGTGACAACAACACTTACACTAACTTGCCAGGAACTCCAAAAGTGACCGTACTTTTTGTACCATACTACCTGTATCATACAAGTTAACTGATATATATGTCATGGACCAGTATTATGATGGGCTGCATTTGGCCTGGCCACCATCTGGTACTGAGGAGGGCTCATTGAGCTTGGTGTTCTTGGCCCTCAGTGGTCATGGAACCTTCCATTTAAGCAAAAGACAGTAGGTCTACTGATAGAACACGCTACTTCTCCATGTTATTACATATAAAAAAAATTCATAGTGTGAGGTCTCTTTCATAGAAGATGGGAGTTTTCTGCTGTGTTTTTGAAAAGGATCAGAAGATGTGGGAGCTCTGTGCAAATTAGTAGAAATTATGTTTTTGGCAGTACCATTTCTATTACTGCTGATGAGTGACACAAGTATCAGTGTATTTTGGCATGAACAGTAGAAATCAGTAGAATGATTGTCTGCTTTATAATCATGTGGACAAGTTATTAATCTTATTATATATGCTAGAAGGCAAAATAGTGAAAAAGGTTGCAAATACAGATAGAGTATTGCAAATAGGCTTCCTTCCAATGTGAAAGCTGTTGGTTTTTTGGCCTTCTTTCAGAGTAGTTCATAAAATTATACATGTGCCATATGCCTGGTCTCTGAATGCATTTATCTTCTGATGCAGATAAATGAACTGGACTTGAATACAGCTGCTCTTGATCCGGATGTAAGGTTATGCAGAAAACTAGAGTAATTATTACTTTTTAGAAAACAAAGAGTTATCAGAATATAGTCCGTTCTTCTGGGTTAAGAGATTCTGCAATGTTTGTGTAGCATTATGCTACAGGATTGAGAGTTCTTCTTCAGAAGGAGCTCCGAAATAGCGATGTAAGCCAGCTTGGGAGAATTGTTCTCCCAAAGGTCAGTTACCAATGCAATTAAAATTTTATTTTCAAAAGTTCCTCTCCAAAACATTTGATGCCTGTTAAGGTTGAATGGATTGGATGGTTGGTGGTGTTGTGTTGTGTGTTTGTCCTTTTGTATTTCTCCTTTATTAACACAAAGACCGGCAGTTATCCTGCCAGATTCTCTTCAAAAAATAATGTGGGATGGATTCTGCAGAAGGAGGCGGAGTCTTACCTCCCTATTCTGATGGCAAAGGATGGAAAGAGTTTATGTATGCATGACTTGCTAAATGCACAACTTTGGACCTTCAAGTATAGGTGCGAGCTTGTGAATTATTTGGCTTTAATGCTTGTTAGATTGAGTACACCGAATCATTATATTTGCTAAACTTAGGGAGAATACAATGTTATGCTGCCAAGAAGATTAAAGAACAATTCTGTGGATATTAGATTAATTAAAAAAAGCAACACACATTAATCATTTTCATGCTTTATTGTTAATGTTATCTTATCTTGAGTTAAATAATATCAAAATTGAGTAAGATATCATGAAGATGCAAACTGTAGACAAGATTGTGGCCTTCTTCTCTGATAGTGTGCCCTCAGTAACAAGAAACAGTTAATTTGATCAGATTAGGTCAGTTTTTCACTTAGAGGAGAAATCGTTAGAACTAAATTCTATCGATATGGATCCCTTTTACCATTTATGAGTAATGAAGTTTTATTTTAATGTGGTTCTTCATGTGAATAAGAAATTCAATATTCTGCATTATTTTTTAGTAAGGCCTTGTTTATCCATTAGAGTGACAGATTCCATAATGTCTAATGCAGATATTGGTTCAACAACAAAAGCAGGATGTATGTGCTTGAAAATACTGGTGAGTAATTTTCACTTTCGTAAGGCGTGTTTTGATTTGAAATTGCCAAACTGAAACAATATCTTTTGTTATCAACAGTTAATAAAATTATATTCATGTTTAGTGTACAAAAGTTGTATTTGTTAGATTCATGCTTCAAAATGCTTTTGATATGATGCTAATTTTGCAGCATTATTGCCAACATATTGTATCCTAAAAGAACTGAAATGCCAAAACCTTCACCAAAATACATCTTACATTAATGGACAGAGAGCAGTATTTTAGGCCAGTTCTCTTATGTTTTCTGCAACTTTTTAAACATTTCAGGAGATTATGTAAAAGCTCATGACCTTCAGCAAGGAGACTTCATTGTGATATACAAAGACGACGAGAACAACCGCTTTGTACTCACTCAGTTTTCCTCATTAGCATTTAACAAAGTTGCACATTTTTTTTTTCATGCTGCCTGTAGGTGCTTATTACAATGTGCTGTGTATTTGATGAAGGTCATAGGAGCAAAGAAGGCAGGAGATGAACAGACTGCCACTGTGCCCCAAGTCCATGAGCATATACACATCTCTGCCGCACTGCCAGCTCCACAAGCGTTCCATGACTATGCAGGCCCCGTTGCGGCAGAAGCTGATATGCTCGCGATCGTGCCACAAGCTGATGAGATATTCGACGGCATACTGAACTCCCTGCCAGAAATACCAGTAGCGAACGTCAGGTACTCCGACTTCTTCGACCCGTTCGGTGACTCCATGGACATGGCAAATCCCCTGAGCTCCAATAACCCCTCGGTCAACCTGGCCACACATTTCCATGACGAGAAGATCGGGAGCTGTTCGTTCCCCTACCCAAAATCCGGGCCTCTGATGTGAGATCCAGGCAGAAAAGCAATCTGCTGGGTCAAACCATCCATTCCCCCCTGCATGGAACTCAGAGATCCCCTCCTTGACGCCATTGCTGTACATCCAAATAATTGGCGTCCTCATTTTGTATGTTTACTAGTATATGATTGGGTAACCGTGTTGTTTATGTGTAAAAGGGTAACTCTGCAAAACTGAACTGAACATTTTACATCAGATGCAACGCTGCGACGAGGCTCTGGTGTTTCTCGCACCTCGTGAATGTGCAGGTACAATGGTAGTACATAAACGAAAGAACATCCTGTGCATTGCCTTCTTGGTATGGATGTATGGTATGAGAGTGGTTGGGGAGGCTCATCTGAAGTGGCCAATGGGCGCGACAGATGCCAACACTTGAGCCCACTTGACCCTTGTTGCGTTTCAGTTTCAGCAACTCATCTCCACGACGACGACGGTTACGGGACTGGTGTTAGTTCATTGGCTTGAAACACTTCTCCGATGTGATACGCCAGGTCAGGTTTGTTCGAAAGCTTAATGGATTGATCCGGTTTCCCTTATTTAGATTCAGATTTTATATAGGCGAACCCTTTTTTTTTTTCTGTTTCAGCAACTTCTCTCGGTTGCATGCGTACGTCACACTCCAGCTGGAGCTTGTTTATTGGCTTGCTACAACACTTCTCTAACAGGCCAGCTTACATTTTCTTTGAAAGTTGAATGAACGTGCAGATAGATATCGATTGTTCGGTTTACAAGCCTTTGTGCACAGCGGTTTACTAAAGCATAGATGCACCAACTAACTGCATGCATGCACCGCACAGCTGTTAAGCGGCCTGTTGGCGGAACTGCTCTTAGCACTCCATGAATATCATCTGGTGCGTGTGCTACTTTCCCCAATTGCATGAAATGTTATACCGGCTGGTTAGCCACTACTACAGAATTCATTTCTAGGGGCGGCTAGGAACCCTCTGTAAGGGCGGCTGACCCAGCCGCCCCTCCGGCCTCGCACTTACAAATAAAACATTTGTAAGGC
>Ga0182004_10000465_pt1 | contig 24531 bp, 12 predicted proteins | sample Sormic07211540_1_FD_120479 | JGI IMG/M metagenome (GOLD analysis project Ga0182004, IMG submission 120479) | Endophyte microbial communities from Sorghum bicolor roots, Mead, Nebraska, USA - 072115-40_1 MetaG | ecosystem: Host-associated > Plants > Roots > Unclassified | place: USA: Nebraska...
CAAGATCATACTTTAACTGTTAATTTATACTATTATATATAATTTATGAAAACAACAAAAGTATCATTAGAAAGTATTTGTAAAGGAAAATTTAATGTTACCATGATTATACTATAATTTTTTATATTAGTAGACTAATTATTGGTCAAATATAACAAAGTTTGAATTTTGAAATACGTGCATGCCTTATATCGTGAGACTGAGGGAGTAGATTTAACCAAGGACATTTCTCAGTCTAAGAAATAATTTGATCTGAGACCAAGGAGTATGCTCTTGGCACTGCTCATCTTATATCTTTCCTTGTCAATGATGGTGGTGTCACTATCCCCCCTCCCCCAGCGACACTCTTTGCGTTGTTTTCTAGCTAACAATAAGTCCTTCACCAAGTTTACTTGTTTGAACTACGTTTTGAAAGTCAAAGCAAGAAATGTGGTTGGAACACACATACTCTTCATTGGGACTAAGTGACTTCAGTGTGGTTGGAACACATATACTCCTCATTGGAACTAAGTGATTTTAGTGATTGAGTGACAACATGACCATCAAAACCAATGTGGATAAGGCTACAATGAATACCAAGTGGTCAACATCTCAAGCAAAGGTTTAGAAGCTATGTTGAAGACATTAGAAGCCAAGCAAGAAGTCTAAGTCATCAAGTCAAAGAATCCTAGACAAAAATACTTGGCAAAATGGAGCTTAGTAGGCAAGGGAGTTCACCATCGGATATCTCCAACGATAGGCACTGAAACTTATCTTGGCACTACGCACAATCAATAGGGCAAAGGAGAAGAACTCACCTTTACTTCTGGTGATCACCAAAGACCACATCAATAGAGTTTAGATCTAGAGACGACAGAGAAGACAAAGGGTAATAGAATCTTTCGGTGTTAGGCACCAGAGAACAAAGGTGCTACATAGAAGGTTTTTAGCCTCGCTAGAAAACTCTAGTGATCACCAGGGATCCACCACTGAAGCTTGGGATCTCCAATAGTTGGCAATGACTACTAGATGTGGCACCAGCACCAAAATTCTCTGATGGAGTCACAAACGCCTAAGGTTTCTGATGGTTGCTAGTATTTCTTATGCCCAAGTAGAATATTCTGCAAGCACATAGATTACTATTGTAGTACTTTCCAAGGATTATTCCAAGGTGTCATTATTTATTTAATCCATATAGAAAGTGGTAGCCAAGAATAATAATAAATTAGAGATCTTAGTTATACCACAACTAAGATGAAGTATTTTCCCATAAAAAGATATCAAAGTATAGTGGAGGTAATCGATAAATAGATAGGGCAGTGATGACATTGAAGACAGAGATCACACAAAGATACAAATAAGTATAGCTAGGTGGGAGGACAACAAGGGCTATCTCTACTTCTATTGTTCTACTTAGCAAGACAAGTTATAGCAAGCAAGATACAATTCTCATAGTATTGCACATAGGGACAGCTAGATGACCAATGACAACATATTTAATAGTGCCACTGCTCCTTTATCTGGCACTAAGCTTCCTCATGATCATATCCTTAGGCATTGGACATGGATCATACAAAGATGAAAGGACCACCAACTTCCTATTTAAGACTCCATGAAATCTGCATGTACGTAGTTAGAAGCAGAATTGGCCAAGTTAGGAGGATTGGTATGTCATGTCACGTTGCTAGACACTTGATAGGAGTGAGCCAGTGCTATCAAGAATAAAAAGGGGAAATGTTGCATGGGAATATTAGTTTGGTACTTGTACATGTGATCCCGAATGAGACATCGGTGCATTACCCATGAATTAGACTTTGTTCATATGAGGAGTATTAATGGTCATTAACATCAATCATAAACCGTCAACATATCCTATATATTTTTCATCACCAAACATAGGAATAGGGGTAAACTAATAAAATCCATGAGCTTTGGTGAATTTATCTTTGCAGGAGGATTTAATCAAAAAACTATTAAGGAGAACCTATTCATCAAAGCAAATCATGTTTATTCGCGACAAAACTAAATTGGGAAGACTTTATAACACTCTAGAAGGCACCCCACCATGACAGAGCCTGAGAGGTTGACATGTTGGGCTAGTTGGCCCCACCTACAGCATGGCTGACCTATGGGTCCCATGGGTTAGCCCCTCTTCGCTATGTTGGTTCTCCACCACCTTAAAGATCAAATCTACATCGTTGTTTTAAGTCGGTTTGATCCGAGGGTCTAGATTTGATGTTGCTCCCTCTAGTAGAGCCATCCTCAAACCCTAATTCATATCCTCAGGATCATAACCAACATTCATGAGAATATTAGTCCTCCAAGTTAGGATATAGTCTTGTAAATAGAAAAAGTGAGATAGAGAGTGAGGGAAGAGTTTGGAGAAGACGCTGGCCTGTCGGTGCTCTCTCTACGGCTTGTACCTTGGTAGAATCAAGCTCTACTTAGGCTTGCTCCTAAGATTCCTCTGGTAATCAACTTTTGATTCAAGTAAGCAATGTGTTTATATTTTTCATTAGGTTCACAATTTGTTTGAGTGCTTTATTCTTTATCTGGGAAGAGTAAAGTAGTAATTGTAGTATAAGTGTGGTGCTTTGACTATGGTTACTTGTGGATGCACCCTGTATTCCAGATTGGTGATACATCATGAGGGTGACTATATAGCCTATTGAGTCCTTTGTAGTCCACCACTCGCCTGTAGGCCAAGTAGGACCTGGTTACTACGAGAATCATCCTCTATTGGTGTCTTTCCTTAGTAATGTCCCCAGTTGAATAGTAGAAGACATAACTTACCCAAGTTAGAACTAGAGAACTTTAGCCTTGTTGCTACCCTAGTTAAGTTAGATTGTAGTTAATCTCACACGTTTTCCTGTGGATACAATAATTAGAATACTTCCTAGTGAAAGCTACAATGGTATCCGTGTGCTTGCGGTCCTTTTTCTCTGTGTGTTAATAAATACTAACAGGGGGCATGATGGGTAATAACTAAAAGTGGTTTCCCAAATCTATTTCTCCTATTTTCCCTCTCCGCTTCTTCCATCTTTATCTCTATCTTTATCTCTATTTGGCTCTATCTCTCTTCTAAATTCTTCCCCAAATATATAGATATATCCCCGTTGCATCCTTGGACCGAGAGGGACATGGGAGTTGGTATCAAATCCATGTTCTTCATGCGAGCAATTCCTTCATTACCCTCTCATACTTGAGTGGCAATCATTATTAGTTGGTGTTGTCCTCAAAGTTGACACTACAATTCTAGGTTCGCAATTCACTTATTTTGGAATAGAGGAATTTACCATGGCTCCAAATTATTAAGTGACTCATACTTGGTAGATTCGCGTTGCCATGGAGGATGCAGAGGTGAGATTGTGCAAATTATTTGACAACAAGCTCACAGTGGCCGCAAGGAAGTTATTTGGCACCAAGTCCATTGACCAGGCCACTCAGGTAGACCAAGTGCAAGCAAAGGTGGAATTATCGATGTCTTCTCTAGGAGATGCTCAACAAGAACAACTTCATATTCCACATGATCACAAGGAGTTCCTTGCTCCAAGGGTGGGACATTTGGATCATCATCATCGACAGCTGATGGGACCGCATCCTCAATTTCCACCTCTACCACCTCATCAATTTCGTACTGTGCAGGTGAATTTCCCTACTTCTTCTTAAGCGGGTTTTTATTATGTGGGTGATGTAGACGTTGTGATCCTTGTTTGGTTTATTGATGCAAGTCAAGGTGGGCTAGTTCTGGTTTTATTAGATTCTTAAAATAGTCTTCATAAAATTTGCTTCCAAAAAGGATTCCTTGAAGTTTGATGGGCTAGATGTGCATATATAAATGTAAAGGGACATGCATATTTCAAAACTTATCAAATTCCTAAAGCATTTCACGTCATAACTAGTACCTCAATATATTTGATAGATAGGGATACCAAAGGTATTGATTTTACAAGATTATTGTCTCAAGGGTTTAGAGCATGGAACATTTTTAAAAGGTGGTATTGTGTGGATTTGATGTGATCACCCATAGGGGCAAGATGTCAAAATTATTGATAAGTGAAACCTTAGAGTGGGTGACCCAAGATGGAGGAGTGAATTAGGTCACTAAAAACATAACTTAGGATTCTATTTAAATTTCTACTACATAAACCAAAATAGCTAACTAGAAAGATGTGTACTTAGGTTTATGTGATGTTCTCTACTTACCTAAACCCCAAGAAGTTTAGTAATGAAGAGCTAATCCTATAAAAAAACCTAAGCTAATAGGAAAGGTAAAGCCACACAATCAAGCACATGTCAAAACATAAATTTGGTAAGTAAAGAGCACAAAAAAGGAGGTCTAAACTCATAAGGCAAGGCAATGCATACTCTGATGTTAGTTGAGAAAATGAAACTCCTGGTCCATGTTAGAGTTCAGTTGAGGTAAGCTCATGGTCAATGATCCTTTTCCTAGCCATGACATTGGGCTTGCCATAAAGGCTCCTACCAACCAAGGCAAGTGTCATAAGCCACTTTGGGGGTGTTTGGTAGGGCTCCTTAGAACAAATTCTCCATGAGAATCACTCCTTCCCAACCAAACAACCAAATATCGCATAGATTCAGGTGGGAAGCAGATAAGAATCATTTCTCCATTTATACTGGGAGGTGGGAGCTAAAAAACTATTGTCCAATACTCTTTGTTCAAAATCCACAACAATCACTCTTCTCCCCACCTTGCTCCCCCACCATAACCAAGTAGAATTACTTCACTAGAGAATTAAAGAGCTAAACCAGAGAATCTAGGAGTGGAGCTTTGCCAAATAGGCCCTTAGGCTTAGCATTGCTGCTTGACTCTCTCAAACATCATGGGATCGTCCACTATGGTTTCTCTACTAAGTGGTGGGTCTATTTCGCCCCACCACATGCAGTCACCACCACTCCACACAAATCTAGAAGGGTTGTTAACATTGACAGAGTAATACCAAGTGTTCCAGTATACTAAGATTACAAAAGCATGCACCCATTTCACTCAAACTCTCAAGCTAAAGACCAATCACTTGCTAATATACCCCTAAGAAATATTACAAACCTTGTATATGATCACCAAGCACTCATATAGTGGATGGAGTATCCCAACACTTGTACTAGTTTCCTATAGCCTCATGGTACTCCACTACCCTAGATGACTAGACATATGATGTATATATATCTCATCCAACAAAATATATCCGTTAGCAAAGGACAACAAACATTGTAGTCATCACCATATGGTTTGGTGTTCATATCTTTGCCATTGTCGGGCCACCTGTGAGTAGTAGTAGCCGTTGGACTCTAGCCATTGCCCCTACCGCTTCATATGTAGTGTCTTTGTCTGATGCTTCATATGAAGTATACAACTATACAATATACACATCTTTGTCTGTTCATCATCACTAGATGAAGCTTATTAGTCCAATGTAGTCTTTCTCTAGACCGTCCGCTCACTCAAAGACAAATATTAGCTAGAACCTTTTTGCCTCTATTAGTTGTTCAATAACAACTCATCATCTGACACTCATGTTTAGCCATCACCAGACTTTCCAGTGAGTTAATCTACATAGTGCCTTGTCTCTACACATCACCTAATGAACACCCAATAGTCTAATGAGTTTATTTTCCTCGTCACCAAATAATGAGGTATTCATAATATTTTGTTTTTGATTTATTTGTGATTTCTTCTCTAGTCATTTGGCTGATAAGCCATGACTGAAAGTACCATTTGCTGATTTGTTGTGAGAGAAAAACACTGCTGAATGGCTGGCAGATTCGGTAGATAAGCTTACAATTGACTCAAACCCATATAGTTGAATACAGAAAAAACACTTTGACTATATTGCTTGACAAATAGGCCATGCTCACTACAATCTTACTTTAAAGGACGAGATTGAAATAAAAATCATGAACATGTTGGCCTCAAGCGTTATCCCTAGAAGTATCAATCATTTTGCCTTTTCTAATTATTCTTGTTTAAAAGAGGATGGTATTGTTGTGACATGTCACCATACATGTGTCGCTATTATGTCCAATATGTTGGGACATGTTTAGTGACATATGTTGTTGTCGCTAGTTAGTAACAGAAGAATTGTTGTCACTAGATATAAGACCGCGTTCTTTGGTGGTCATAGAAGCTAGTTAGTGACCCACCTTCTGTGACGACAGTCACATTGTCACCGCAATGTCATAGAATGCAGTCTGCGACATGAAATAAATTGTCATCATCATAATTTAACTATCACAAAAGCCAAGATTCTTTTAGTGCATTTATATAGAAACTATAGGAAGTTAAATGAACTCAATATACAAGTTCCCTATGCCCCTTATAAATGAGCTTGTTTGAGCTTATTAGTTGGGTCCAAGTTATTTACTAAGCTACACATGAAGTCTGGGTTTCACCAAATAAGGAAGGACCCTGTAGATGAACACAAAATGACATTTAAAACCCATAATGGTCATGTTCAATAGACAATCACTCCCTTTGGTTCAATACACAAAATAACATGAAGTCTTGTTTAGGTATATCCATGGATTTTATTGAGGTTAATTCTTCCCGAATCTAAAGGGTACTCTATCATAAATGTGGTGGTGGATTGGATCACAAAGTCTGCTTACTTCATGCCGCTTTCTTCTACCAAATTGTGCTACTCCATTCTAAATAAATCAATTCTAGATTTATCCTAAGTTAAATTTTTGTAAGTCTAACCAATTTTATAGGAAAGAATATCAACATCTATGACACTAATAAAGAATATACATTTCATAGTGCATTTAATTAATAATACTAATTTTCTTTCATAAATATTAGGATTATTTTCTATAAATTTTGTCAACCTTATAAAAACTTGACTTAGGATAACTCTAGAAATTTGGTTCTGATTTTTATACATATACTAGCAACCGATTGAGGCTGTTTCTGTTGTCTAAAAATGGGAAACAACAATTCCTTGAGCCGTTGAGACAACATTTGAGTATGGCCACGTGATGCTGAAATATATCACCTCTCAGTTTTAGGAGGGACTAGGGAGTGATGGTTTACCTCAAGCTTCAATCTTACTCATGGCTAACAACCTTTTCGAAAGCTGGCCTTTAAGTACTTTGGTCCCAAAGTCTTACTCCCTCCGTCTCACGATACTAGGCGTGACTCAAAAATCACAGAGACCAAGGAGCGTAATAATTACCATGTGCTCCCAGAAACGATGCTTCGTTTTCATTTTAAAATAACAGCGTGAAACGTTGCTCCGTCCCGCGCCGTTAAACCGAGCCCGCGGCTCGGGCAAATTGTTCCTTTTCTTCTCCTGTCCATGCGTGCATGCAGCCCGGGCCCACGGACTATCCAATCGTTTCGGCTTCCATGCTGACCGTATTTTTTCTTCTAGCCTTCACTCGAGCATGCAGATGCAAATCTCCCCGCGCGGCCAGCTAAATTTTTGCAGCGCAAATCTCCCCGCACGATTGCAAGGGCCTTCTCATGTTTCTCCCTTTCTTTTTCTCTTTCGGCAGCAACAGCTGCAGCAATGCTAGCTTCTTCCTCGACGTCCTCAAATGAGTCCGGAACATAGGTGTCGCTGGCCAGTGAGTCAGGGACGTACCCGTACCGAACGCTGTCGCAGTCGTCGCAAGTACTACTCCAGGTGCAGGTGCATATAAGCCTCGCCGTCTACCTTTGCTAACGGAAGGCGGGGGGTACGAGACGTCCGCCGTATTCGACAATAACTGCACACGCGCGGAGCGAGTGGCGCATGCAACAGCGCCTTGTATCCTGGGACAATTTTAAAAAGTAGTTGCGCCTAGTATCGTGAGACGGAGGGAGTATTAGCAATGGGCCTATGGGCTGAGTACTTGTCATACGAGACCAAACGAGACGTTAGAGGGTTGTTGGGCTGGAAATGTGCTTGCATTGTAACAAATATTTCTATTTGTCTTGTTTTTCCTTAATGTTCTTCCAATTCTCTCGATCCCGCAGCCCCTAGTTCTTTCACAAATTTATCCATGCATGTGTGCGTCCTTGACTGAGAGGGATACAACATAATACAAAATTGAGAAAGTGTGATGTAGGTACAATCCACATTGTTTGCTTAATCCAAACAAAGTTTTATCCCAATTTACTTCCCAAGCTATTTCAATCGTTCGAAATGTGCTATCGGACAAGGACATTCTCCTGTCAAATCTCTCTACCTACATAAATTTTCATTTCAATCCATGGCTTGGTGATACATGATATGATATCTAATGTAAATAAGGGTCTGTTTGGTAAAGCTCCATCTAATTTTACTCTCTGAGAGATTTAACTCTATGGCTAAAAATGATTCTTTAGCATAAACTCACAAAATTATGATGGAGAATCATTTCACAGAATTAGGAGAAGCTACTTTTTTTACTCCCAGCCTCTTAGTTCATTTCAGAGAATCACTTCATAGAATCAGCATAGAATCATTTCTCTCTAAAAACCTGTTTGGCGGAGCTCTTGCCAGATTCAGTAGAGAATTAGTTATAGGAACTCCGCCAAACAGGGCCAAAAAGTGCTTCTATTTTAAGAAGTATCATCATTATTTTTGGTACTAACTTGTATGTATATGGTTAACATAGTATTAGACCCTCCTGATCATTATTTTCTATCACAATTTTGATAAAAAAAACAAGAGTGAAGTCCACCACCAGTCCTTAAACTTGTGGGGTCGTGTTATCCCGATTTCTAAACTTGTAAATCGACCGCTTAGGTCCTCGAACTTATTCGTTAGTGTCATCTCGGTTCCTAAACTTGTTCAGTGGTGTTATCTTAGTCGCTAAACTTAGAAATCACCTATTTAGGTCCTTAAATTTGTTCACTTGTATCATTCTGGTCCCTACTCTATATCAAAAAATAATTGATATCTTTTTCATATGAACTCAAATGAAGACAAACTTTATATCAAAATTGTAGCTCTCAACGTGATCTACAACTTTGTAGTTAATTTTTTATTTGAAGTCATTTTTTGTCACAAAATTTAACTTTAGATTTTAAATTTGAAAATCTATAAACTTATAAATGGGACCCTAAATAATTTTAATTTAAAAACTTTTCAACTATAAATTTGTAGATCGTGTTGCTGGCTATAATTTTGATATAAACTTTATCTTTATTTGAGTCCATATGAAAAAGTTATAAGTTATTTTCTGTATAGAGTTTTTAGATTCGCTCTGTTTTGACCCAGATGAGACTTAAAACCAAGTTTAGAGACTAAGATGACACACTTGAACGAGTTTGAGGACCTATATGGAAGATTTTTAAGTTTAGGGACTAGGATGATATAGCTGAATAAGTTTAGATACCTAAATGGTCGTTTTGCGAGTTTATAGATCGAGATAACACACTCGAACAAATTTAGGGACCGATGATGGACTTTACTCAACAAACAACTAGGCATGCAAGTGTACAGAGCATGCCTCCTTGTTCCATTCAAGCTGAGTGGCTTTCTCTTAAGGATTGCATCCGACACCCTATTTAATAGAGGTAGATAGGGAAAAAATATTCTCTATTTAATGACTCCTTAATAAGCATAATCATGTTCTAAACGTCAGCTAATTTGAGTATGGAGGGAGTATATATCTGCTTAACTTCTTTCTTAGCCTCTGGCCTGCGGCTGAAAGTTTGTTCCCTTATATTAAAAAGAGGCCAACGGCCTATATTTTGCTGTTGGGTCCATCTTTGGCACCTCACTCACTTAACTTAAGCCGTGTCACGCTTTGGCCAAATGAATGCGGAAAAAGGCTCGTGGCAGCAGTACATGATCTAGAAATAAAAAGACGATGTGGGTGGTTGAGCTGAATCGAATTAATCGACGGCTCCAGCAGGAGTAGAATCTAAGCATTGGCCAGCCATTGTTTTTCATCTGCTCGCTTGCTTCTCGCTAGCTAGTTGGATCCGTGTATTTCCTCCGTCCTATTAAAAATATTGTTTTTTATTTTAAATTTCTTATCTAACCCTTTATCTTATTCAAATTTTTATATAAATATTATTTACTTTATTATAACTTATTTTGTCAATAAAAATACTTTAACAACAATTTATTTATTTTATTAAATAAAATGAACAGTTAAACAAAAAAAATGAAAGTTAAACATGATATTTTTAATAAGGGAGTATGGCCTTAGCCTTGTCATTGTCGGCCCTTTACTTGTCTCATCTCATCTCCGCATGGTTGCCCTTGGATTCGATGGTTTAGGCCTCGTTTAGTTCTAAATTTTTTTACAAAATAAACATTACAACACTTTCGTTTGTATTTAATAAATATTATCTAATTATAGACTAATTAGACTCAAAATATTCGTCTTGCAAATTACAGAAAAACTATATAATTAGTTACTTTTTTCTTTATATTTAATGTTTTATGCATATGCTGTAAGATTCGATGTGATAGAAGACTTTATTTTAGGCGCGCCTTTGCAAGCAGAGTTGAACTATTAGTTACAGTACATTGGGTCAGATTAATCAAATCAAATCAAATCCAAAAGCGACAGATTAATCATTGTACTGGCATGCAGTCGCAGGACAGTCACCGACGCCGTGATCCCGCCGGCCGGCCAATCGGCGGCGATCGTCACATCAGGGTGGACGGGTGGTTGTGAGTAAGGTCACTTCGCTGAGACTTGTGCTGGCCGCGCAAAGGCTTTCCAATGCCTGCTCGCCGCCTGTACACCTGTAGGCTGTACTAGCATATGCAACCAGAAAAGTCATGCACTACTCTTTCATTGCGCGCGTGTGTGTTTTTCTTACCCATGCTAACGCTACGGCAGCATATAACCATACAAATTAAATAGTCAAAAGACGTACATGTGAAGTCATTAAACATCACTTGAGTTGTATTTATGATTCAAGTAAAAAAAGAAATACTAAAAAGAAAGTCCACCTTACCCTATCAAAATATGAATATAACATTTCTCAACATTAGTGGTCACATCTATAACCAAACAGGTATTTCCCTACATTCAGAAGTCGTCCTCAGAGCTGCCACGCATGATCTTCATGTTCGTGCACTCATCTATTTAGCCCCGACATATTTTTAAGAAGAGACGGTGAATAGTTTCTTCTACAAAAGGAGATAGGCAAACTGTTGAATCACCACAAACTTAAAAACTGACCAAACTTCTATTCACCAAACCTTAGGTATTTCAGATAATATTGCACATAGTCTAAAGCCACATGCTGTTACCTGCGCACCAAAGTGCAAATACCAAACAAGAGGAAATTACACAGGATCAGTATTGAAATATCGAGTTATGGGGAAAAGGACTCAACATTATTATTTTTTAACCCACTAACATTGAATCCATTTATTAAGCAGGTTGCCCCGTGTTTTGCTGTGCGCATGTGGCAAAAACAAAAAAGAAAGAAGCGGAAGAGCAGGACTATAGGAGTAGTAGATCATTGTCGCTCTCGTCCCATCTAGTCTAGAAGCTGAAAAGCACACAACAGGTGCTCATTGTCCGTCCTGAACTCTGGTCCGTCCCATTTCAGAATTCAGAAGCGGAGCTCCTGACTTCACTTCACTGCACCTGGATGTTGACGACCTTGCCCCCTGCCGTCAGCTTGGCTATGGTGAGGTACGTAGAGCACGCCGCCCCTCACCTCCGTGCCGATCCTCTCCATGTCCACGTTCTCGGGCAGCTCCACCCGTGTCCTGTACTGGCCCAAGCTCGCCGCCGGTCACGCCTCCTCGTCTCCCTCTTCGTATCCGCCACCTGCTGCTGCTTCCTACTTCTCATCACCGCCAGCAGCAATCCGAATCTTTGTTTTGATAGAAATGCTCCCGCCAACTATTACACAAATATTAACACTGATGTCTAACCATCTCAGTTTTCAAGCAGTGTTTCTGGGAGTCCCTATAATCTGGGACACAAAGAGCATTCAGAAGGGAAGAAAACAGGAGTCAAAACTAAAAAGAACAGGTTTCAGATTTGCTGACCAGTGAGTAAAGTAGTGTTGAACCCCGTTTAGATGGCTTCAGCTTCAACTTTGGAGGCAGGATAAAAAACAGCTTGGTAGCATTCGTATAACTCAGCTATCCAATTTTGATTCCACCATTTCAAGGAGTGTTGCGACATACTTCAAAACCTAGAAAATAAGGGACCTCCACAGTTTGAAGTATTTTCTCATCCCATTATTGCTTAATATTAAGTAAACATGCCTCTTTTGTTAAGATGGAAAGCTCAATGCTCTTGCACTGGATTGCTTCAGCAATTTAAACAAAAGGACATAATTAAGTATAGTTTTAATTGATCCATTATAGAGAGATTATTACCAGGGAGAAGAAAAAAAACAGCACCCGTACTACTCTAATGCTGCACCAAGAGCATACGAGAAGAATACCTGCCAAAATTCTTAACAATTAGTTAAGTAGAGATCATAGAGAGTAAATCAATGATTTGACCTTACATACAGGTATAAAATAATTTAGGTAGAAGTTGTACCCAATCAACACTCAGTTTCTTTTCCTATTCTACAGATCAACAATCTGTGAAGAAAAACAGAAATACTTTTGTAGGAGCAAATCATTGATCATCCACGAGATAAAATTCAGTTTTAACTCACCCACAGAGACATCCCTTCTCTAGCAAAGATCTACTATTATTGCAAAAGATCAAATATCAGCAACCAGTCGTGAATTCCTTCTCGAGCAAGATCTCCACCGGGTAAATTTGTTAACACTACCCAAAGGTATTTTATGGTGAACAAATTGATTAGGACATTACGTACAACAAACGATCAGTTTATACCAAAATCATGATCAGGAAAGTAGTAGAATAAGGGATCTTGAGATAAGCATTGATGTGTAAGGTTTCACAATTATGGCAAAGCTCTAATTGTTTAGTTTCTCAGACTTAACTAAGCTGTAATCATTTAACAAATGCACTTTTTTGACAAGACTATGATAACCACTTGACACTGAAGATGGCTGAAATTTCTCAGCGGCAGCCCACTTATGGTAAGATCTAGCAGCACATCCTAAGCAGCTGTAAATCCATTAGAAATTCATAAGTACTCATTGCCTCTTTAATTTCCTATCGTTGATCCTCACTATACAGATCATCACGAAAAATGTTATTTTAACTAATATAAATAAACCAAAATATAAGAATCACTTAGAGCCTCTTTGGTTGCACGAGTTAAAGTTTACCGTCCGTCACATCGAATGTTTAGACACATGCATGAAGTACTAAATATAGACTATTTACGAAACTAAAAACACAGCTAGAGAGTAATTTGCGAGACGAATCTTTTGAGCCTAGTCCATGATTGGACACTAATTGTCAAATAAAACAAAATGGTACAGTACCTGTTAAACTTTAACAACCCAAACCAAACACCACCTTATTTATTTGTTTGTGTTTAGGATAGACATTTCATTAGCAGTTTTTGTTGACCAAAAATTGTATGATTTTGTATTCCATTCACTGATCTAATAATCAATCTCCAAATCAGTTCAAACCAAACCCACCCTTCTCATCCTAGATCGAGAGCTACGAAAGAATGGCAAGAAAAACATACGGTGGAGGGCAATTGGCGTGGACGGAGCCTGGCCTCTTACCAGTCGACATGTACCTTGAAGGCTCGAACTTGCAAAGAAATTGCTGATGGTCGTCGCCGACCCAGGCAAAGAGCTGCAGCACTTTCAGCTCATGGAGATTGCCATTGCATGGACGACATGGTCATCCGCATGCAGTTTTAGGTGGGTAGCTGGTGATGCTCTTCTCCTCGTCCGGGGACGCGGCCATCCGGTGCTCTGCGGGAGGCGTTTGAGCACGGGCTCCTGCACATCACCAAGCTCATCTTCCCGGAGAGCACGCCGCAGGAGAAGCTCACTGCCTCTGCCCCTGACGTTCGTGTGTGCGTTGCGGCCCTGGCAGAGGTGATGCAGATCCCGCGCAAGAGCAGGCAGCGCTCGCCCTCAAGATGCTCGGAAAGAGATCGAGAGCCCGCTCCCTCGAGTCCACACTGCCAGACCCGCTTGCCTCCACCTTCGCCTCGTCTTCCCCGAGGCTCTCTTCCTGTTGAATCCCTGCCTCGCCCGACTCGTCGATTGACATCACCGATAGAGACTCGACCAGCGAGGACGACCGGCCCGTGCCTGATGATTACCAAGAGAACCATGACAAACTCATCGACTTCCAGATCTAGGTCTCCAAGGTCGGGAAGTGGAACTGGGGCTGAGGCTCCCGGTTCTTCTTTGTCGCCGCCTCGGCCTCGCCTATGCGTTGTTGTGCCCGCGATGCTCCCTCCGCGCTCCGTGGCGCTGCGAACCAAAACCCTGCGGTTCATCTTCCCCATCGACTTCAAGAACTGGAGCTTTGTTATTTTTTTTCCTTCTCCGTTGCTCGTGGGATTCGATCCCTGGCCACATGAGGGCATGCGTGGGGGCATGGCTTCCTTCCGTGCGGGCGCGGCGGGTGAGAAGCGCGTGCGGTGAGAAGCCTGGCATCAAACATTGAAGGTTAGCCGTTGGATGAGTTTTGCTGTTTTATTAGCCTTTGATTTTAATAGAGATAAAATTTTGTGTGCATTTTTTGTGTACGTAATGGTTGAAGGTCCTCAGCGGGGGACAGTTTTCTGGGGGGGACGTAGAATAATTTTGATTGGTCCATTATAGTAGAGATATAAAATAAAGCAGCAAGAGAGATCTAGCGAGTATTTTGCCATACATCAGGCATGTCAGAACCGGAACAACATTGACTCTGTTTTTGAACCGGCCTTGGCCACCGATGTGTGGGTTTTTAAGAAAACATTTAGTATGTATTTTAGTTCAAGTAAGTTATGGAACCATTCTAATCTAGTATTATTTGGCACTCATAAGTGTAAAAGTTGTCTAAGAGAGAGAGGGGGGCTAATAATACAACTTTGAGATGATACTTCACTTATCAACCCACTCATATAGTTGTTGCTTCATAAGTTTTTTGGTTAATGGGCATTAGCTAGGTTACAGCCCGTGTCTCTTGTCTCTCCTCTATTTTTTTCACTGCAGTATACAATCTACTAACGACTCCTTTATTATCGTTGCTCTATGAGCTCTCAATCTCAGATGGTGAGTTGATCATTTTTTTTTCTTTTAAAAGGATTTGACCTATTTAGAAGGTGTTAATATTTTTCCTATCTTATACCTCCACCAGGCGTGGTTAAGGAAATGGGGTGAGTTCATTTTAAGTTATGCAATATTTAGTGGCAAATCTTGAGAACGAAAATAAAAAAAATAGTCACTTGAAGAAGATTGTACAACTAAAATAATCGCTCTATGTCTATATATCAAGCGCCTTGTTCATGATTTATGCATTTCTAAACATGGTCCTCTGATGCCTTAATTCATCAAATTATACATGTCACTACAAAAAAAAATGTCTTGCCTCTTCTATTAGTTGTTAAAGAATTCTTAAAAAGATCTTAACTAAGAATGCTACATAAACAAATAGACAAATAAATAAACAGGTTATGGAGGATTCTAACACAATATATGAGACATAAATATTTTTATTATTATTAAAGATGACAGTCCTCTAAAGGCAATACATATGTAACATAATAGATTTTAAGAGTATGTAGGAGTAGGGTTAGCATAATACGTTTAGGCCTTGTTTGGATGTTGTCAGATTCACATCAATCCACATGTGTTGGGGTGGATTGGGGTGGAATTTAATTCAAGTTCCACTCCAACCCACCGCAACACATATGAATTGATGCGAATCCGACAACATCCAAACAAGGCCTTATAGGGGTGAGTATACATGTGTGTTTGGGCGTCGGCGTTGTACAATATAATTCTAAAAATAAATCACATTTTCAATAGTATGGAACCATTATTCGTTAACTTAAAAAACTTAGACTAAAAATACCAGGTAATTATATGCTACTTGCTTTAAAATATAAAATAATACAAAAATTTAAACCGGTTCCGAAAATAAGAACAATCAATAAAAAGCCAGAAACTTTTTTAACCTAAAAAAACCAGAAACTGAAAAGTAAGAAAACTCGCAAGAAAAGTGTGGGCGCTCAAGATTCATGTGTGCAGCAACCGAAAAAACCCCGAAAATGTGCTTTGGCTCCCAAAAATAGGCTCCCCAAGAAACCCACGGACAACAGATTAGCTAGCGCACGCGTACAGCGAAGAAATGGCGATGGCGATGCAGCCATCTTAGTCCCCCCCTCCCCTCCCCCTCTCCCCCTCCATGGCCGCCCCTCCTCTGGTGTTCGTCTTCGCTGCCATAGCCGCGCTCGCCATCCTCGTCCTCGTCGTCTTCGCCTTCCGGCGATGGTGGCGGCGGCGTGGGCAGCGGCAGCGGCAGCGCCGCCCGCTCCAGACCGCGGAGGCGGCCCCGACCCCGGTCGCTGTCCAGGTCAAGATCCAAGCTTTCTTGTCCCCTTCTTGTTGCCTCGAATCGCCAAGATGCGAAACCTCCATGTTTTTTACGCGAATCGCTGGTCCCGGTGTTTCTTGGAAGAATATACATACACCGGAATCGCCGGTCGATTGGGGATTGGGGGTTCTTGCTGCCGCGCCATTAGCGGAGAACTCTTGGGCCTGTCCTGTGGCGCATTTTGTCTGCTTTATGTGATTTCTTCAAACGTTGGTGATTCTGTTCATATACGGTGTTGAGGTCCATCTCTAGTTGGTCTTGGCCGTTGGCTTGTTTCTTGTAGTCCTGTAGATAAATAGTATTGCATTGATGGTTTGAGGCTGTTTGATTTGTGACACTGTAGTAGTTGAGAAATGCTTAAGGTTGATCAGGCTGTCTTTGCTGCTTGAGTTGCTATCAATCGCTATGAATTGGCCAGCAGAGGGAGAAAAGTATTGTTGTTACATTTTGTTGTTCAGTCATCATGATATCAAATGATTGCTTATTATTTTCTTAGTTGACGAACCATGATGAATAATGAGTATCTAGCTTCCAAGCGGACAAAAAAATAGTTTAGCTGATTTTTACCTCTCAGAGCTGTTACATGCACCAGAACATGCTGGTGCTGTGAGCTAGGAAATGGCACTTAATAAGGAATCTGAAAGAGGTGTTAAATTTGGGCTTTCTTCATTCAAATGCTTTTGCGCAGGAGGTTTGGTTATTGTCAGTAACTCATTTCCTCACACAAGCAGATCAGTCATAAAACTAAAAAGAAAAAGAAAAAAAAATTGTGTCGAAAGTCATGACATAAGCTTTGTCAAAACTAATTCAATGATCCATGTTCTTAGACATAGGCTTGGCACTTTCCTTAATAAATTCTGTGGAGTGGTAGCCACATCAATTGACCTTTGCCTTTCATGGAATGCTTATGATAACTAGTTATAATGTAATGTAGTTGTGCACTGAGGCATTTCCACTACATGATCACATCAAGCTGTTCTTTTCTTTAATTGCAATGTGGATGTACCTGTATTGGTGTCTCAATGGTTTACACTCTCTACTTGCAGGATGAGGATATAGATAGGCCTCTTCTTTCTGGAAATTGGGGCGATCACTCTAGGCAGAGTAATAGTTTTCTCGGAAGTTCTGTAGGAGAACCTTCGAAGATTCAAACAAATAGGAGTAACACTTCGCCTAGAAGTCATGCAATTACTGATACAGGGAGGATTTATCCTGCTGAATGTTGTGCTACACAAGGTATCATAATCATACCCAACCATTTAGTAGCCTTGTTGGAGTATCAGCTATGTTCTTGTCTTTGTTGGATTGCTCCAATTATGGATTTACAACAAAAAGAAAATCCAGTTGCCGATAATCTCTACTTATTTTGTAGGAGAAACTCATGTAATCAATGTTGAAAATGATACTACTGAAGAGTATCAATTAGGAAGCACACTAAAACGTACACCACCACCAAAATGGTCAACACCTGATCAGAAGCACAGAAGAAGGGTTTCTGGAGAGGATAATCATAATGGAAGTGTTTCTCTTAAGGATAATACATATCGTAAGCTATCCTTCAAACTTGACCTGGACATTCTAATAGTCCATTGCTTGCAAAGGTTGGCATTTATATGCCCATTTCATCCAATCTTTTGTTAGAAGTGCAGATAGCAGCCTGAATCTAGAGGTCATAGCTGGTCCATCTCATGGAATAAGCTGTTCTCGGCAGTCAAGTAGACCTTCTATGCTCCCAATAACTCTTGGAAGGGTTCCCCCTAGTGATTTAGTGTTCAAGGACTCTGAAGTATCAGGGAAACATGCTCAGATAAACTGGAATGCAAAGGTAAGTTGTTCACGAACTATTTATGTTTCTTTTTTACTTTCAATTTAATGTGATTTGTTTGCTTCTCTGTACTTTTAGCTTTGAAAACTGAATAAGTGATGTTATCGATCAACCTTAGCAGTACCATTACGTATGTTTGTGATCATCAAAATTTAGTTGTATGTTTCGTCCAAAATTATTACTCAAAAACTCTATATTGCGAGTGTGGATGCTACGGGTACAGGTTTCAAACCTAATAAGTAATAACTTAAAATACCATGGCAGAAACTGTTCCTGCAAGGTTAGTCATGCTTACTTTTGTCAGCACCATCATATCATTAGCTGCTTATTTGTGATTAGAAACATACTGGATAAAGCTTGATAATTGGCTCACTAGAAAACTGTGTAGGGTAGAGCCTCTAAATGTTACCTGGTTGTCTACTGTATTGACCAAATCTGTAGTTTATGTTACAGTCTTTGAGATGCTTTCGCTCATCTAGTTACTTATGTGCTGCAGTACGATTTAAAATTCTTCCTTACCTCCAAAACAGTGATAATTGATATATTGGAATATTGCAGACATTAAAATGGGAACTTGTGGACATGGGCAGCTTGAATGGAACTTTCTTGAACTCCCAGTCGGTTCACCATCCAGATGCTCAGTCTAGGCGTTGGGGTGAACCTGCTGAACTTGCACATGGTGATATTATAACTCTAGGGACTTCATCTAAACTATCTGTAAGTTCATAATATTCTTCTAGCATCTCTAGTTTCGTCCAAATTTGGTAAAATATTTATGGATCTTTTAGTAGTTCAACTATACAGTATACTGAAGTTGCATTGTATGTCTTATAGAAGTCTGAATCCTTTGGAATTGATCAGAGTTGATATGTTTCTAGAATTGGTTGCATATGCTCATACCAAATCCTAAGTCTTGATCCTTATGCTTGATATCTTCACAAGTCTTAATCTGAAACACTTCATCTTTTGTAGGTTTACATGGCCATTATAATCTCATACATTTAGTTCAAACTGAATATAAAAGATTACAGACTCTGTGTCCTACTACTCATTATAAACTACTGAACTCCATTCACCAGATGCAAAACCTACAAGAAGAAGAGCAAAACCTTTTAGTTTCAAGCAACTTGGGATAGGCTAGAGATCAAATCCGACATGACTCACCAAAAAAAAAAGGGAAAATAAAGAGAACAAAATAAAAACAGCATCAAAATAGTGATATCATGAGGGATCTAAAGCCTATTCCCTAAAGCACATGAATAGCTGATGAATGTATGGAATATAGTTATTTACATTTTCTTTTCATGCTTCTGGGTGTACTCTTCCACTTTCATTCCACTTGATGTGCCATAAATCTCTTATGGCTACTTTTGGTATATAAGCTTAATCTATGCATATGAGTTCATTTTTGCTAAGACGGGTTTGGTCCTCAAAATCATGATTCTGGTGTTCCCTTCTGTTCCAAGCCCATATGTGGATCTGTAGACCACTTATTGTCATATATTGCCCATTGAATTTCCACACATCTGACCATAAGTATGGGAAAAGTTCGTCTAATATGTTGTTATTGGAGAATCATAATGAATGGTTTATTTCTAGTGTCAAGTGTCAACAATATTGTCTACAAATTGAATAGTTGTTAAAGCTAGTGTTCTAAAAAGCTCTGCAGGAGGCATGGTGCCACTTAAGCTGTCTCGTGGTACTAGGATGGGTGTGGCTGGGTTGTGTAGCCTAGCACCTGTGTGGGGGCTAGGCGACTGTTTTAGAACATTGAATGAATGCTAGCTGCTGGCTTACTGGAGTTGCCAAGTGATGCTTGATCATCATTGTTTGTATGCATTCTTGCTTCATTCAGCTAACTTTGTTGAGGGCTGGTTGAAACACTGCAACCACCACAATGTCCAACGATTACTGTACATCTGGTGCTAATTCATGATTTGAAGTATATACATGTTATTTGCTCTTAAAGTTTCTGGTGCTTAACATTCAGCTTACTTTGAGCATCATTGCAATTTTTCAATAGTTAATCCTTTTTTAAAAAAAAAAAATCAATTGTGTTTCTACTTCTGAAGGTTCAAATTTCACTGCAAAATCAACGAGTTCCTGCTGGTGTTGGTATGGCATCCGATCCAATGGTGGCACGTAGAAGTGGAAGGAAACTTCCAATGGAAGACATAAGCTTTTGCCAGTGTCCTCTGCAGGGTGTTGAACATGTCAGTTATCAGATAGTTCTTCCAAATTCTTTATTCTTTTTTTTTTCTTATGCCTGATTTTGTTGCAGTTTGGGTTCTTCGGTATTTTTGATGGACATGGTGGGGATGGAGCTGCCAAAGCTGTCAGCAAGTTAGTCATTTGTTCTTCTTTGATGCATGACTATGCAATGCATGGCATCAGTTTATCACTTTATCCTAGTATCTGGGGATTTTCTTGTATTAATTAACTCCAAATGAACCAGCATATATATTTTATTTTTAATATTTTGATATTAATCTCACCATGCAAAACTGATGTTTTCCCTTTCAATTTGTAGGATTCTTCCAGAAAATCTGGGATACATTTTGTCTCATCCTGAAACAAAAGAACGAGTGCAATCATGTGCTGATGCTTCTGATGTTCTTAGATATGCTTTTACTTTGACAGAAGACGCAATCGATCATCAGTACGAGGTTCACCCTTTCTCTAGTTGTCATGTGTCAGATGCTACTGTTGAAGTTTTAGTTCAGACTTATCTTCCTATTACCTAAGTGAATTTTTATTTTGTGAAAGGTTTGTTTATATGTTCGCAACTTGCAAGGCTGTGATATGTAGTATTTTAGAGCTGCCCCTCTCGACTTAATATACGTTATGTATTTCCATGTTTGATATATCAGGCTTATCAAGAAATCTTACTGTTGTAGTGGTGTCAACAATTATTTTTGTATTGGGGTCACAATTCATGACACAGTTTGTCTAATTGCTGATCCCATCTCTTGAGCACACATTATTAAGTTGTTTTGGTCCTAATTGAAACGGTTTCTCTGGTTTCCAACCTTTTTACTGAAATGAATTCATCTATAGGACACAGATTTCTAGGTAGTTTTGCTCCCAGATTTGAGATCTTGTTATGTAAGCATGTACCCTACTATCATATAGTGTAAGAATCCTCCCTTGGTCTAATGCCTACCCAGAAATAGCAATGGTTGTAGTCTAATCATATATTGTAGTCTAATCAGAGTAGAAATATGCCTTAGTCATTTGTGTTACATTGCCGAGTAGTAGTTGCATAGTGTTCCCTTGAATTACCTTGATACAAACTGTTGAGGCTTACGGTTTTTATTTGTCCCTTCTCAGGGATGTACAGGCACAGCTCTTCTTATTTGGTTTGATCAGAATAAAGATTGTTTTGCCCAGTGTGCTAATCTTGGTGATTCTGCTTGTGTAATGAGGTAAGAGGTTTGCCTTTTTCCCCCCTTGAAGCCGTGCTGGATTTTTATTAAATATAAGCAAGCCAGCTGATATGTTAGTTTTTCCTGCTAACATCCTGTATGGTGATGAATTGCAAACATTGTTCCTAACATCCATAAAAAGAAATATTGTTAGTAACATGTTTCCGAGCCCGATAACAACCTAAGCTTTTTCAGTGTCAATGGAAGGACAATTGATATGACTGAAGATCATCGAGTAGCTAGTGCAACTGAAAGAGCTAGGATAGCAAGAACTGGGCAGCCCCTGAAAGATGGGGAAGTTCGTCTTAATGGTATGATATTTTGCTCCGTTTCCATTGAATTCTTTTCCCATTTACGGTGTGTAATCAATGTTCGTTGTTGTTTCAACAGGACTAAATCTTGCTAGGATGTTTGGAGATAAGTTTCTTAAGGAGCAAGACTCACGCTTCAGCTCAGAACCGTATGTGAGCCAAGCTGTTCGTATCACCAAAGCATGCACAGCTTTTGCCGTTATTGCTAGGTAACTTGTGTTTTCCTATGCTAGCAAAGGTAATGCTACTGATATATAATGCAACCATCTCCTGACCATTGAGTTTTTTTTTTTGTTTGTACACAGTGATGGGCTTTGGGATGTCATCAGCACTAAAAAGGCGGTACAGCTTGTTGTTGAGGTAAAATATCTGATGACTGTACGTTTTTCCTGTCATTGTTCTCCAGCTGCAGTGGCAAGTTGCTTGCCTTCACATTTCACAATCTTGCAGGGAAAGGAGAGGAACGCTGGTGACAGCACCTCAGCGGCTAAAGTAGCCAACCGTGTATTGAACGAAGCTAGGAATTTGCGAACCAAGGACAACACATCCGTGATATTTGTAGATTTTGACATTCTGAGAACAGATCTTTGTATCGCCAAATGACATGTCAGATTCGAGATCATCTTCCTGGCTTGCTTATAGCTCCCAAGTTTTGCTCCACCCGTTCTGTTTCTTAGTGAGATGTGATGTGTTCGCAGGAACCGCACTGAAATCATCTGTAAATTGGCATAGGAGCAGAGTGCATACCGTGTTGTAATCTGGTGCATGCTTTTAGAGTCTATCTTCGATATATATACATATCCTTTCTACTCGGAGGCAACCATAATAACAAGGAATAAACCCAGCTTGTATGCCACCCAGCTTAGCTAGCAGATAATAATGCTTTGTTGACCTGCATGATATGAAATCACATCACTTTTGCCTTGCTGTAGAATGTGCATCCAAATTGAAGTCCAACTGCAAGATGCAAGCAATAACTGCCTGACGACAGAAATGGAATGTGTTCAGTCCAGTTGCTTGGTTTCAGTTTGTGCACAATGTTGGGGCTCAGAAGGCACCAATTGCCTGCCTGACAGAAATGGAGTGCTGTGGAAATTAAACTGCTGCTGGCAAGGGGATGGGTAGTAGAATCTAGTGGTGCACCCCTGTATCTCAGGATGGAAGGATGTGAGGGTGGAAGCAATTCCTGGTCCTTTTACTCCTTTGTGCAGCCCCAGAATTAGGGTCTTGCTCGTTCCCAGGACCAGCTAGCTGTGGATCTGTGAATTGTGATGGTGCACATCAATCTCCTTTACTCTCAAGGGAAAGGCACTGCAAGTTGTTGAAGAGCTACTGTGGCAGTACGTAGTAATAGTAGGGGATGGGCTTTCCCTGCAAGATCGTTAAGAAAACGATGCCAGACCTTGCAAAAGGTGTCTCAAGGACAACAACCACATATGCATTGGGTACAACAAACATCCGTACTATTGCAAAGAAATATCTAGCATCACTGCCCAGTGGTATTCCAGAAGCCATATAGTTATGAAAAAGCACAGCTCCAATAAATCTCCTTTTTCTAAAAAATTTCTTAATCCCTCAAAATCTCCTCTCTTTCCCTCAAATAGAGGGGATCTGGTAATGATTTTTCTCAATCCCCTCTCTTACCTTCTCTGTCACCTGCATATGGCTCCATGCTGCACTGCACCACGCCTATAGTGTCTTGAGAAAAGAAAGCAATGAGAGAAAGGTGGAAGAAGGATATTCTCACTAACAATGGATTGGGGATGATGGAGGTTCGGGGCAGTTTGGTAGATCTCCTCTTGCTTCAGATTCTTTGTGGAAGCTGATAGTATGTGAGAAGTGATTCTCTAACTGAAATCGATTCTCTAGAATAAACACTATGTATATAGTGATTCTGGGTATGGAATGAATTAGGATAAACTACTTTTTTCAACTCCAAACCTCTTAACTTATTTGAGAGAATCACTTTATAGAATCAACAAAGAATCTCTTTTATTTGTAAAATACCTTTTGGCAAAGCTTCTCCCAAGATCCAAGATCCAGCCAAATTGCCTTGGCTTTTTTCACTTGTTTTACTTGTCGTGCGCGACCTCCCCACGTGCTGCGGTAGTTTCCCGCGAGGACTCCTCCCCGCGCGAACTCTTCTTTCCCCCGCGCCGCCGCCTCCTTTCTTCACGCCGCCTCTTTTCTTTCCCCGTGCGCAACTTGGAGATACGAAGCATAATTTAACTTTGGATATGAGGGATTGACGACTAGAATCGGTGTTTGGCAATCTGGAATCCATCGGATGGGCACCTGGTTCTGAGATGGGGTCCGAGCAGCAGGTTGGAGCAGATCTTACCGGCCTAGAGCAAGCAGCGACGTGGCCGGTGACCTCGAAGGCTTGGTGCGGAATGATGGGGAGAAGACCACGACGGATCTGGAGGCCGTACTTTTTCTATCAGTCAACGGTGTTTTTTCTCACAATAAATTAGTGAACAAAAAGCACATGTCATCTGTATTTCTAAAGTAGTTTTTTTTTTTTAACAAAAGGAGATCTAGTGAAGTTGCTCGCCAGAGCCGGACCCATCCGCCCTCCCTCTCGTTTTCGCCTTCC
>Ga0182004_10000466_pt1 | contig 24522 bp, 16 predicted proteins | sample Sormic07211540_1_FD_120479 | JGI IMG/M metagenome (GOLD analysis project Ga0182004, IMG submission 120479) | Endophyte microbial communities from Sorghum bicolor roots, Mead, Nebraska, USA - 072115-40_1 MetaG | ecosystem: Host-associated > Plants > Roots > Unclassified | place: USA: Nebraska...
ATAGAGGGGTGTAGTCTTGGCTAGACCGATAGTTTTAATTCCTCATTTGTTTCCGTTAGCCGGCGTAGTAAATTTTACAAAGGACTATTCACCCCCCCTCTAGTCCGCCATCTCGACCCTTCACTATGGCTTGGTAGCGAGGATAAGGCATATATTAAAGGAGGAAGAGAAAAGAAGATTAGAATATGCCAAGTGGCGCCCGCTAGCTCCTAAAGGCTTCCCCAATATCACACGGTGGCTGGTAGCCTCAACCTTGTACATCTCATATCTCATCTGGTGAAAACTGAAAGCAGTCATTCTTGCGTGCATTGAAGAGCTAGAGCAATCTAACTACTCTTTTTTGAGGGATCACAATATGAAAGACAGAACACTTACAGGCGTAGGCTACTGGTGTATCAGAGGAGAGCATTCAAGCGTTGAGAAAATTGATAGCTAGATGTTGCCCTATCTAGGTGGCCTATTACTTCTTTCAAAGGCTAATGCTCCTAGTAGTCTAGGTTGCTGCTGCCCTGAGGCCTTCTCCAACACTAATTTTTCTAGTAGCTCCAAGTGTCATGTAGCATCAGATAAAAAGTATGTGCTCTATACTTGTCATAGTGGCTTGTAAAACCTACATATGCTTAGAGAGATAATGTGGTCCATGCTAAAAAAGAATAGAGAGAGGAAATAAAGGTGAGGCATAATGAAATGAAAAAGTTTCTTTGCAAATCACAAGTAGTGATGGTTTGCATTGTGTGATTAGTAGTCTCAACATTTTGTAATCTATGTAAATTACTTTATTTATACTATAACTACTAGGAGTGTTAACCTCTATTGGTGGTGTTCTGATAACGGTGTGAATTAATGGGTCTATCTCATCCCTTTATTGTTTCTAAAAAGTCAAAAGTCAAAATAGATAGGACTTACCCTATCTTATGAACCAAATAAAGAACAGGACGGTTCAATGCCTAGAAACTAGGTCAGATCTATCCCACCCCATCATATCTCCAAACAAACACATGTTAATTTGGTAGAGCTTTGTCTTATAAACTTTTAGCTTTGTTTTGTTGATTTTATGATGGAGTAATTTTTGTGCAGGCGCACTACGAGGAGTAGGTTGAAAATAACTATGGTGGATATTAAATGTAGAACAATCTTTTTAGCAAAACTCTTGTAGTTTACAATATAAATGGAGAAGTGATTTTTGTTAAACCCCTACCAAAATTTGGGTATATTTTACTCATGATAAAAAGATCCTAGAAGGGCTAAATAAATGTAGCCTAAAACTTAAAAACTTTGCGGCAGATCAAATTCTAGCACCTAATCGAAAACTCCAATCTTTTACGAAATATTTCTAGCGAGGACAGACGGTGAGAGGTGAACGACCTAGGGTTACAAAATTCAATTTAATCAAATATAAACATGTTTTTACCACACGTGTAGAGGAGTGATCCTAGGTGATTTTAAACTATTGCTTGCTCCAACGTCTACGCACAAGATACAACCCGTTCGGTTAAGTTTATCAGCCAAATCTATCAACCATTAAATAATATTTTTTTTCTCACAACAAATTAACCAACAACTGTCATGACTTAACTAATAAGGCAATAGACCGACCCACCATAATAAAAAGAAATATAGGTCCGCGTAATCTAACCACCTGGTGCGGTGGCCAAGTTACGGTCAAAGACCTTTGATACATAAAACCACTCACGCAGTACAAATCTCGCCCGGTGGAGAGGCTGGTGCGGTAGTGAGAATTGAGCAAATCGCAAAACATTTAGTGAGATTATTTCGATTGTTTGCTTCTGTCGACCGCCACCTCAAAAAAAAAAAAAGGTACCAAATTGGGCCTATAATCTCAAGAACACAATGCTATCCTTTCCAGGCAGTAACAGATAGCAAGCCAGAGTGCTACTAGGGCACCTCCAATGGATAGCTCTAAGCTAGTATTAGATGTTACACAAAGAAGAGACATGTCAAAAACTTTTAAACTAACGGAAAGAGAGAAGACCTAAGCTCTTTCAGCGTCACAATTCAACTATTCTATCTGTCCTTTGAGAGGAGAGATAGCATATACCCTTTCAAATTGAATAGCGTGTGTATGAGCAAACCCTAAGGCTGCCCAGATTGTACGTGAACTAGTACTGCCTACACTCCAAACACATCGCACGAAAAGAATGAGTCAACTAATAATAATAATAAACATCTCCAAAGTCATGATATGATTTCACAATAGTTAGCTTGCGGATCCACCATAGCATTCCACATATGCATGCATACAGTTGCTTGTCTGCTAACAAGCTCCAACTACTTATTATAGTTGAAGGCTAAACTCAGAACTGGTTCATGAACCATGTCTCACTAGCACATAAGTTCCACCATGATTGTCTTCATGGATCAATAGTCTGCCTACCGACTGAATTTGAATGAATAAATGAGATATCAGATGGGCCTGAATGCCAAATGAAGCATCTACAACATCTTAGCGTCTTCTATAACCTCTAAGAGTTTATCTCAAGTGCCAAATATCTGTCTCAACAGAATCCGGATGCAACCTGCTAGGTGATAACTTCAATAGTTCATCCTTCAGTCACCAGAAAATTACCAGAAAAATGATGTCACGCAGAAATGTAGAGCAGTTATGAAGGTTTCTAGTGCCAAACCTTGCAGTATGCATCCTTCTGTTGTGCTTGAGAGGGCTTTTCCTTGATGCAGATGACATCCATAAATGCATCAACCAGTTGGGCAACCAAGCTTGCAGGATCACCGATAAGAGCATCTACAAAGGCGCCCACAATTCGCCTGTCCTGTGCTGTTGCCTTCAGGCTGAACCAAGTGAGGAACTTTACACGGAAGTCATTGTCCATGTGCCCTTTATGCTCCAGCCACCTGACCACCTTCACACAGTACTCATACTGCTGCTCCACATAGTTCTTGGAGGCTGAATCTGGGGTGCCAATAAGCAAGTCAGGTTTACTTGGAGCTTCGGAAGGAGAGGAGTTGGAGCTTGCAAATGGTAAAACTTCAGAAGTTGGCGGCAACTGGTTTTCATCATTGTCACTTGCACCATCTAACCTTGCAACCTTAGCCCGCTTGGAATACCGCTCACATGATAAATTGTTCTCACTTGAATTTGTAGAACCCTTAGGTGAATCATATTGAATGGTTCTCTGATGATTCTGCACATTCAAATCCTTTTTCTGATGCTGCATTGAATCCTCTTTGAGGCACATACTCTCAGAGTTCTGAGTTGAGCATTGGCTGCTACCATGGTCCAGGCTGCGTGTACTGCATTTTGCCTCCCACTCAGTAAACCTTTGTATGCTGCTAAAAGGCAAAACCTTGAAGAAGTATTCAGTTGAAGGGCTCAGCCCAGAAACCAGGCACCTAGTATTTGGCCTCAGTATGTGGCATGTGGGCTCTGATGAATAGTTGCAAACCTTGGCACTTCGGTGCCAAACTTTGGAACCATCAATCTGAGGGATACCAATGTTACCCTGATACTTCAGCACAATAGCCACAGAAAATGGAGTGATCTCAACGATTTGGGGCTGGGAACCTGAAAAGATAAATGCCATCTGTTCAGACACGAAGTTGTATGTAACCTGTATGTTTTGTAAGGAAGACTTCTTTTATACTAATGTATTTTCACTTTTTTGGGTAACAAACACAAATATTGCAAATTCTTCACGGAAGACTTCTTGGCATGCAAAATGCAGTTTAAACAAGGAAGTCAGCTATAAGACAATATTACCTAGGGATTTTGAACTATTATTCGACTTGAACTCCAAGATGTTATCCACTGTAGAGTCTACAATTTCTAATGCACTTGAACAAAGCTTCTGAACTTCAGCACCACAAGTAAGCCGGTTCACAATCCCACGCCCCGTGATCACAGAAACCTGATCCAACGCACCACCAACTTCTTTTTCAAGTATTTTCACAGCTGAGCTGATCAGGCTCACTATTTCCTTGTAACGTTCAGAGCCTTTTACCATTTTATAGCTCAGTGACAGCCGCTCACAAAGCACATCAACTCTTCTTGCCTCCCGAGCAATTGCAAGTTGTTTCTGCAAACTCCTGCAGTAGGTAACAGGTAAAATACATACGGGAAGTTTCAATAGCCAGAAGAGGCATGTGTGACCATAATATTATAGCATTTAAAAAAATCTCAAGTTCATTTTTCCTGTACTAAAAATTGTCAGTACTTAGTAAAGGAACAAAAAGCATACTTTTTTGTTATGATAAAAACTACCAAAAGAAGAAAGTATTGCTCCATTAACACAGACAGTGATACTAGTTTTGGATGGTCAGACCTAAATAAGAATTAGGTTAACAAATAGAGTTCATAATTTTTCTATGGCATGTTAATGAACCAAAACAGTCAGAAGGATACCTCATTAGCCAGTTGATTTTCCCACAACTAACACAGCAGAAACTACAGTCTAACTTGTTGCACCCATTCTTGACAATGCCAGCCTTTTTATCCTTTAGAGCACAGTTGAGGTGACAAGAGACACCACATGAACAACCACTGTATGGATTATCAGAGCTGCAAACCAACCACAAGCTAGGGTCTTTGTTATCATCATACTTATTGCAAATGCAGCAAGAGCAACGTTTGCAATATTTATCTCCTGCATTCCGTGTGGCTTGGCATGCAACATTGCTGCACACTACTGAACTACCAGGACGAGCCTCTCTGCGTATTGATGGATCAGAGTTTGCAGTTTTGAGTGGTCGTGATTGTTCCTCAGATTCCTTCATTTGTGTTTCATCTTTGTTATCCCGCCCTGATAACATAACATTTGCATTATCATCCTTGAGTTGTCCATTCTTTCCACTGTTTCGTGAAACTAACTTCAATAGATAAGCAATCATCTTAGCTTTTGGGACATTGGTATACTTCCTCTCCTTGCCCAGCTCAGCACAAATAAGCTCAAGAAGTTCCCTGCGGGTCCAGCACTGAAGAATCTCCACGGCACCTTGCGGCCATCTTGCAACTTCGTACACTAGTTGTCTCTTGTCCATCAGGCTCATCCCATTTTGTTTTTCTGGATCCATCACAATTCCTGGATGAAAGAATTATAAGACATAGCAGCTAAACAGTATTCAAACTGTGTGAATCAAGTATATAAATACAAAGAAAGCACTATTGTGCAAGAGAACAGAATATAAATGAACAAAAACCAAAGGGAAAAAAGGTATATCCTTTTATCATTTAATCTTTAGAACAATAAAATAAGCATTCTTGAGAAGCTACATCATCAACAAATTATAAGCTATCCAACCATATATTCTTATGATAGCCATCAATCTGTTGCTTCTCAATGCTAAAAGCACATCCTTTTTTTTAGATCAGCACATCCTTTTCTTTGTAGCACTGATATGACACAGTTAAGTTCACGCATGCTCTTGCCGCTGCAGTAAAACATGTGTCATCATGGCATCTGTCCTTGCACTATATAAGTTCCTCACTGTTTGAAAAAATTGAATGGTTATATGGTATCACTTAGTGTAGACATAGCTAGAGAACATTTCTAGTGTGTGATCCTAGGCATGTGATGGCCTTTTCTGATGTAGACCGCACCATAGCCATCTACTAAATAACTACATTATAGCAATTAAGTAATTCATAATCAAACGACACCAGCAAGCATGGAGAACTCACATTCATTCCAACCAGTCATCCACTAGATCAGTCACCAACTAAGAAATGAATGACACCTCATATCTTATGGAGGTGCAAAACTCACTCTACTGATTTGCATTCTCTCATTTCCATTTCTAATTTCCTTTTCACCCCTATGATCTGATGTTTCTGAAGTTTTATATATCTGTTGTTTGTAAATATATGTAAGTTTTGCAATATTATTTCTCTAATCTCTTCAAATCTTTATCAGATCCAATCTAATCTGTTCTTTGGTGTACGCAAAAAAGAGAAGGTGATTACGTTCTTCTGTTGATTCATAGATGTCATCGATGAACCAGCTGTCTTTGCAAGTAATGAATTTTATGGTTATAACTTATAAGGCAACTGTAAAGAAATACATCACAATATTTCACTCAAATTCTCTGTATCTTATAATCTGAAATCACACGGATAATTGAATTATGGAAATAAACAACAGAAAATGTTGATGCTTACATTATTCTATGAAGGAAGTCTGAAGACACTGGGTCACAGCACGCACAGGGGTGCTGCAATAGTGCATACTCACCAACCATGCGGCCAGCAGGTCTCATTCCCACAACTCCAGCATTAATTTCTTATACTATTTACATTTTCTTACTTTTGTATATTGCCAGACTTAATAATATTGTATTCCTTTTGCATTAACTCAAATGTTTGTTATTATGATGCACATGCGAATTAGAGTTCAGGAAAAAATATATTCTATGTATACTTAGTCAATTCAGGGAAGATCAGTTCCTTAAGATTAACAATGGCGATCAAAGCCAGCTTGTACTGTTCAAAGAATAACAAGAAGATAATGATACTAAAAAATAAGAATTTATATTGATTATAATTTAAGGACTTTATTGCTGAAATTGTTGCGTTGTTATTCTGATCAAGTTCAATGTTTTTGTTTTTTGAATGTTGTTTTTACATATAAGTTTTGAAGGGAGCACTGTTTTAAGGCAATGATGAATCATGGATGCATTTTTACAGTTTATATTAATTTCCTCAGCTAAATAAAAAGATATTCAAGTACAGTAATAGTACTTAGATATGCAAAATTACACCAACGCAACACACATGAGGAACATCTCATGAACATTTAATGATGCAAACCAATTGAATACTTATACCTCTAAATAAAGAGTACAGTGCACTTGCACATACTCTTAACAAACTAGACGCTCAAAAGTATGATTTTAGTTTATATAGTTTCTCACATCATACTACAACGAATGTAGACATCTGACCCTTGACAATACTTGAAGTGACAAAAAAAAGTTGAAATCAGAATTCTCATTTGCCTCTTTTATCAGTACTTCAATTGGGTGATACTTCTGGGCAAGAATTTTAATAATTTATGTGCACACAAGAAAATATGTGCATCACTTGCCTTCAGATATCACTTATTTACTTCTACTGTTCTACACCATTAATATGTGAAGTCTTAGGTGACTATTAATTTCATATACCACTGTAGGAGAGTAACAAATTTAGAGAGGCAAAATCATGCACTGTCGGTGTAAAAGACGAGGTTAAATACATGAATTTCTCGCTGTCTTCAAACTAAAACAAGTGTACATTTTCCTAGGTCCAATCTTGAGAAAAATGTTATTAGTATCTTGAGCTGACTATCAGGAAAGAAAGATAATATTGGCAGTTGATGCTACTTCACTCTATTTGTTCTTAGTAGTAACCACAACATATAATGGCCTTCACACATGTAGCATAACTACAATTCATGAAAGTGTGAAACTATCTTTGAGTAATCTTAAACCTTCTAGCCTACAAATAGAAAATTGGTAAATCTTAAATTATTTTGCATATACCACATAAAGGGTCAGAAATAGAAAAGGCGACCAAACATCATACAATCCAGTGAACGTTCATAATCCCTCAATATTACTGTATTCACCTATCTCTGGACTCAGGTGCACAAAGAAAGTCATTTTACGTGATATGATTTCTAAAGAGCAAAGAAAAAGAAGAGTAAGTGAAGCCAAACAATGGTCTTAAGGCGGTGAGGCAAGGTGAGATGACACCATATACGAGTCTAGATAGAATATAAGCAGCAAAACAACAAGGGAGATTGGAAGAAAAGGGGGAAGAAAAAGGAAACGGAAAAGAAAAAACAGAAGGGGAAAGAGACAGGAGGAAACTGGCCCAGCCCACCATGCAGCCCATATCTTAACCCTCCAATAGTACATTAAGCAACCTGAGGCCCCAGGTGGCCGATGACCCCTACCAACTCCCATAGCAGCGCCGCCATTCGCTACCTGTCTCTCCCATAGCAGCGCCACCATTCGCTCCCCGTCTCTCCCATAGCAGTGCCGCCGTTCGCTCCCCGTCTCTCCCATAGCAGCGCCGCACTCCCTTCCCCGCCTTCTTCCTCTCTCTGCCAGCCATCAGCCACTCACAGCCACTTCCCTGACAGTCAGATGGATCTATTCTGCCACTCCCCTTCCAGATCAGCCATCGCCGCAGCTCCCTTTCTAGATTGGCCACCACCACTGCTGACCAAAGAGGTTTGCGCCAGCCACCAGAGTCAAAGCTGCCAGGAATGGGTAAGCTGCCGCTGCTTGGTCTCCCGTTCCCCTCTTGTTCTTCTTCTCTTCTTCGTTGACACTGATTTTGATAAGGTGAAGCAGAAACCTAGAAGGCCAAAACCACACAAGTGCCATGTTGCCTAGGCGTTGTTTTAAGAATGAAGCTAGATTCTCTTCAATTCTTTAATAATACGTCACCGTATGAGGTACGTCTATGTCGTTTCTATAAATTCAAAACTTATGACGCACATCTATGCCGTGTATTTATATAAATTCACCTAAGAACTCTGCGGTTACAGAGTCATTGCCTTGGCAGGAATTTCATAAAGTAAGATTTAATTTCAATCACATAACTAGATATGTATAGCCTATGACCATAGTTCTCAAGGCGTCGCCTAGGCGACGCCTAGGCGTCCAGGCGCCCCCCCATCGCCTTGCAGAATCACGCATTAGGCGAGCAAGGCGGGCGCCTAGGCGTCCAGGCGCCCCCCCATCACCGTGCCTCGCCTTTACGCCGTAAGAACTATGCCTATGACTTCCTATTTATACAACATCACGCATTACCCTAAACATGATAGGATCACCAAAACTGGGCATTGGTCAATTATTGCTAGCTCATACCTCAATTCGGTGATCAAATTGTTGGATATTTCCATAACAATCCATAATTGCTATTACAGTTTAAAAATTCATTCCAAGATTGCATCACAAAGCATTACCGAGTTTCAGGAGAACGTAGAAGCTAAGAAACTAACAGCCCACTGCCCAACAGATCACAATTTCAAACGCTGGCCTCAAAGGAAAGTATCACAGAACAGATTGAAAAGAAAGAAGAGTGGAAAATGAAATATGAGGGATTAGGTGCTGCAAAAAAGTAGCACAGCACAGATTGAAAAGAATGAAGAGTGGAAAGTGAAATATGAGGGATTAGGGTCCTTGTCACCTTCCACTGCCTTTAGGGTTTAGAAATTGTCATCACCTTGGCAGCCTTTTAGGGATTATGGATCCTCAGCACCACAACTGCCAATCTTGCGAGGCTTTCGCACAACTTGCCACAACAAAGAGAAGCTTCTTTGAGAGTTCATTCAGGAAAGGAACTCTTATTTCTACAGCGGCAGCCGGCAGAAATATGTAATCGACTGACCAGTGTTCTATTAGGCAAGTTAGGAGCTAGGTGGCAGCGTCTTGGCACCTAGCACCCAGAGTGACAACGAAGTACCCAGGTGTCCAACTAGCTTGTGTGTTGTGGGCAGCAGCCATAGGCAGCAAGTTTGTGTGCAACTACAACCAGCCTTGAGTTATTCACTTCATGATGCTCATATAATCGCCAAGCAACAAGTGAGTAACTACATAGCTAGTCTCTAGACTCTAGTTGACCGTGGGCCCTGGGTTGCGTAACATTTATTTTCTACGTATTACTCCCTCCATTCCTGTACATCAGGATTAGGAGCCTGTTTCCAAACACCAAGATGCTCCTCGAAAGCAAGTCCTTGAATTAACTGTGTATCGATTAACCCTCGCTGCAGTCCAACAGAGGGGCTAGTCCAATCAATGATTAATGGACACTTCAGTTTGCATGCAGTGAATGCTTTGATTTCTATGCATGGAGTAACTACCAGCCACAATCCAGCGCCCCACCTCCTATTGTGGTCAAAAGAAAAAAGTGCCCCGCCTCCTATTGTGGTCAAAATAAAAAACACTTTAGCGCCTGGTAATACCGAATGGAGGGAGTAATGTTACCAGAAATGCCCAGGTTTTGCAATTATAATTTCCAAAAACTCCAAGTCAAACCCAAATCATAGTTTATCTATTATTACGCAGGTTTGTGATCTCAAGTTCTAGATGTTTATGTTTAGATGTAAAAAAAAAAAGAGTTTGGTTTTAATTGCATTAACATGTTCCTTTGATTAGAGGAGCTGTCCTACCATGTCGTTTAACATTGCAATTAAGGAAAACAAGAGAAGCGAAAAAAGATTGGGCAGAACCCAACTCAGGGAAAAGCATCGTGCACCCACACAGATATGGAAGCAGCAGCGGAACATATAGATTTCCTTATGAAGGCACAACTGAACTTGTCAAGAAGGTCACATCATAGTGTACGTACACGCATTAGAGTGCAAACAACAAGTGTATCAATAGGCAGTAGGAGCCGTCAAGGCAACAATTCAATACAAGCAGGTGAAAGACGATACAGGAACAATTTATATACATAATCGAACGGCATTCTCCATCTGCAGGAGCAAAGTAGTGAGTTTACCGGCCAAGCAGAAGCCGCCCGGTCGAACAAGGCTGCCACTCGTCACTTCAGCTAGACTTAGCTACCTGCAGAACATAACGAAAAAGTGGGGGGGACGAACATCAGTGCGGCGCCTCGGACACACACGTACACGCTCCTGGACTGTAGAAACAGGCAGCAAACCAGCAGCATTGTACAAAAGGAAACCGCTGAGGTCAATGCCGAGGAGAACGAGACCCCAATCGCAGCACAGAAGGAGGAGGGTCACCGATTAGGTTATTAGCACCCCCAAAGCGAGCGCGGGGCAAGTGAGGCAACCAATCTATCGGCACACAATCTATCTGTACGGATGGGGGGCTCCCGTCCGAGGATGACGATTTTGGTTTTCGGGGGCTTCGATTCGATTGCTCAGCCTTCTCTAAGAGAAGATGGGGGAGGGGAGAGCTGAAAATCGGGCAGGAGCTTACCGGATCTCCCTCCGCGCGACGCCATTCCGAGGCCCCGGGCCAGTAGCGGTGGGGGTGGGCGGGAGGGAGGGAATTGGAGGAGGCGGCGGCGGCGGCACCGGTGGGAGGAGGACGGGCAGGCGGCGGACGTGCTCGGCGGCGGTGATGGTCCCGAGATGGTGCCGTGGCCGTGGTTGTGGTGGTGCGAGAGGCTTTTGAGACCGAGACGGAGACGAGACGAGACGAGACGAGGGGGCCACGCACGCCAACGCCACGGCCACGGGGGGTGCCTGCTGGCCTGGGAGTGCAAGACTAGAGGCAGCAGTGGCAGCGCGTGGTGGGCCGGAGAGGAAGCGTGGACCAAGGATGGTGGAGGCCCACTGCGCAGTACAAAAAGGTAGCCCATGCTGCTAGCGCAGTACTACAACGGTACTACTTGGTGCATGCAGCGAGCAGCGTCACCCCCACACATCTTCATTTCTGTCATGCCATCCGATCTTGTTTAGGCCTTGTTTAGCCCAAAATCTAAATTTTTTTAATATTTTTTATCACATCGAATCTTGCAGCACATACATGAAGCATTAAATATAGGTAAAAAATAACTAATTGCACAGTTTGTTTATAATTTGCAAGATGATTCTTTTGAGCCTAATTAGTTTATGGTTGGATAATAATTATCAAATACAAATGAAAGTGCTACGGTATTCAAAATAAAAAAAAATTGCCAACTAAACAAGGCCTTAGTTTCTCCCCTTAAAAGTTTACATCCTATCCATCGAATGTTTAGACACATACTCCCTCTGTATAGGATTTAGAAGTCGTTTTGGACAAGATTTGGGTCAAACATTGGGAATATAAATCATTAATACTCCGTAACTTCTAAATTGTTGAGTTTGTAAATATGAAAATTATATGAATAGTTTTGTCTTGAAAAATATTTCCATTAATAACTTTTCGAGATTTTCAATATTTTTTTGGTCGTTTCTTTGTTCGAATATATTTAAATTTTTGAATTAATCCACCATGGTGTCTTGATATTTGGGTTGAACTCATTCACGCTTAAAAAAGGAATATGAAGAGAGTAAGTAGAACTAAATAACGTCTTTTTTTCAAAAACCTCTAAATAGCGTCTTCTACCAAAGATGATATTGAGTAGTGACTATCAACAAAGATTTCCCCCTATGTTTTTACCAAAAACATTGAGGGTCTCTTTGAAACACACGAAGAAACGTAGGATTTTCGTAGGAATGCAAGTGCACAACAGAGGATTGGAAACCCATAAAAATACATATGCATAAGCATAACTGTTTGGATAGAACACAGGAAATGAATTAGTTATATGGTATTAATCTTCTCAAATGTTCCACTTTACGAGTTTTGCATCACTAGCATGAGGCATGTTTGCCTTGATCCTACACAAAGGAAAGGAAAAACAAATGAAATTCAATTGTTCAAGTGGATATTTCTTTTTCTATGATCTTCCTGTAAAGTGTCATTATACGAAATTTTTGTTTTAGTTTTCTTATGGTCCAATCCTCCATTCCAAAGACATGAATGGCCTATTTAGAACGCAAGAATTTTACAGGAGTTATACATAGAAATCAGTTCATTCTTCGTAAGGAAAACACAGGAACGAGAAAAAAATCCTGTATTCCGAAGGGGGTCAAAAAAGTGTACAAATCCTATAGAAAATGAAATCCTCCATTATTCCTCTAAAATTCCTTCAATCCAAAGGAGCGCCCTGAGTCTATGGAATAGTCATAAACAAACAATGACCATCAACAAAGATATCCCCTGCAATTTCACCGAGTTCGTTCTTCCTAGGCCTTGTTTAGTTTCAAATTCTTTTGCAAAATCGATAATATAGCACTTACGTTTATATTTTACAAATATTGTTCAATTATAAACTAACTAGGTTTAAAAGATTTGTCTCACAAATTATAGGCAAACTACGTAATTGTTATTTTTTTATCTATATTTAATGTTTTATGCATGCGCCACAATATTTGATGTGAGGGAGAATTAAAAAATTTTGTAAAATTTTTTAAAACTACGTAGTACCTCTTGCATAGTGCGTCAATCAATGCATTAACTTCGACGTCTTGTGCTTGCACTGTCTGCCCATCACTCTGCTTGGAAAAGCTGGACCTCATCTCCTCGAGCACAATTGACGAACCTTGGGCCACTCCCCGGGTTCATCGGTGTCAAATTGTGTTTAGTTCCTTCTGAAATTTTTTCGAAATACTGTAGAATTTTCGTTTGTTTGTAGTAATTATTGTCTAATCATGGACTAATTAGGCTCAAAATATTCGTCTTGTAAATTTCTACCAAACTGTGCAATTAGTTTTAAATTTCGTTTATATTTAATACTCCATGCATACGTCTAAAGATTTGATGTGACGGGAAATCTTAAAAAGTTTTTGGATTTTGGGTAGAAGTAAATAAGGCCTAGGTAGTAAAATTGTGGTATACTCCCTCTGTCGACGACGCTATGGGATACGTGTTAATTAAATTTTCTCAATTTTAGTTAGGTTTATAGAAAATATGTGTAACGCTTATATCTCCAAACAAGTTTATTATAAAGTATATTCAATGATCTATCTAATGATACTAATCATGTATTATAAATATTAATATTTTTAATATATAATTGGTCAAAGTTGACTTCTTGACGAGTGAGAATGACATCTATTTTAAGATGGAATATGTGTGATCCATTATTTAGCCATTAAATTGCCTAGGTCCGCTACTGCTTGGAAATATATAGTATGTCAAATTCATGTAAACATCGTAGTTATTAGATGTAACCAAGATACACTAACTATATGTTATTGTAGACATGACAATAATATGTAAATACTTCCTCCCCTGTAAAGAAAGTTGTTTTAAACAAGGTTTGAATGAGACATTATTAGAAATATAAATCATGAATAATTTTTAAGTTTTCAGTTTGAAATATGAAAACATATGAAAAATTTGTCTTGAAAAAAATATTTTTATAAAAATATACACCACTTTTTGATATTTTTTTTATAAAAATAAGGACTCAAAGTTAGGCTTTGAAGATCGTATCGTTGTCTTAAATGACTTTTTTTATAAGTACCAAGGGAGTATGCCATTTTATCTAACGGACATGCAAGGTGGGAACTGGCCACGTGAACGGGTACAGTGAAGAACATGGAGACAATTTTCTTCAATCTTCACTGCTCAATTTAGAGAGGTCCTTGGCACGGCTTCCTTGGTTGGGTTGGGTAGCTGGGTTTGGTTTCCACTTGCTTCTAATTATTAAGCCGTGCTAAATATCCTGTTCTTTTTTCTAAGCCAAAACGAGAGGAGCCAAAGCAGTCTTATGCCGCCTATAAATCCAAGACACCAAAACGTGGTTTATGTTTTTTTTTACAAAACATACGCGAGCTTTATTAAAGATAGTTATCTCTCTTATTTTAGGAAGCCATTCGGCGTATTTTATTGATCTTCAAAAATAGTTACATCATTCACCAAGGCTTCTAATATAAAGCTAAGGGATTCATCGACCTAAATACAAAAAGATTTAGATGTAATAACTACCCTAGCTAATTCATGTGCCACCCTATTGGCTTTCCTATTACAATGTTCTATAGCTATTGAAACATACTCTTGCCAAAGCTGATTACATGTCATAAACAGGAGAACTTGTCGTAGCTGAGAAACCATCTTGCATCATTGTTTCTACTACCTCCACACAATCTGATTAGATCATGAGCTGAGTGCATCCAATATTCTGAGCGAGCAGCAGACCCTCCTTGAGAGCAATCACCACTGCCATCGCTGCATCCACCACATGCTCCATAAAACATGAGCCAGCCGCTATAAAGGATCCACTCGAGTCTCTAATAATTGCTCATGTGCTGCCAGTGCCCCGATCAGACTTATAGCTAGCATCCACATTTAACAGTAACTTGCCTTCTGGGGGTTTCTTCCATCCTTCTTGTTTCCTAGTCTTCTTCTTCTTTGCTCTTTGAAATTTTGTTGTCAACGTTGCAATAGACATAGTAGCTCTTGTCGGATTTTGAACAGTTTCTCCATAGACATACTTCCTGCATTCCCACCAGTTAGGATTAGTTCTGCAAAACCTACTTGATTCAAAGATCTTAGTGTTCTTGATAAATTAATTATCTCAGCCACCAGCATTGAACCAGATCGGTCGACTTCAATAGATTTTGAATTTCATTTGCAGCTATCTGATATACGCCAAATCTGTCTAAAACAAGGCCTTGATCAGATCCTCGTCCCATGTTCTAGTAATTGGATTTATGAGCTCATCAATAGTAGTAGGCAGATTGTTTCCTCTTGGTGTTTGAACTTCCATACTGTGGCTTGAAGGAATCGAGTTGTCTTAGTACTAGCTCTTCGATGATGGTTCTCACGAGTCACGACAATAGATAGGAAACAAATCATCAAATTAGTAATAATTACATTAAATGCCACGACCTGTTTCCAAACAAGGACACTTTAGAGCAAGTATTATAGTGAGCTGTAAGCTGACTAAATGCTGAGGTGGAGGGAAGGGATGAGAGAGAGAAGAAGTAGGCTGTAAGCTTACCGCCAGCTTAGGCACAAGAACCAAAAAACTTTGTGAGAGAGATAAGTGGGTCATATATTAATAGTAAAGAGCTAATTATTGTACGGGTGGGATGAAAGAGGCTGGAAGAAACCTTACAGCCAGCAAATGAGATGTATTATTAAACTTGCTCTTAGGCCCTGTTTAGATTGCTGATGAAAATTTTTTGGGTGTCACATCGGATGTGTCGGAAGGATGTCGGGAGGGGTTTTTTAGAAACTAATAAAAAAACAAATTACATAACTCGTCAGGAAACTGCAAGACAAATCTAGTGAGTATAATTAATCTGTCATTAGCATATGTAGGTTACTGTAGCACTTAAGACTAATCATGGAGTAACTAGGTTTAAAAGATTCGTCTCGCGATTTTCAACCAAACTGTGTAATTAGTTTATTTTTTTATGTAAATTTAATGTTCCATGCATGTGTCCAAAGATTCGATGGGATGGATAAAAAAATTTTGGGTGGCAAACTAAACAGGGCCTTAGACATTGTCATAGTTTTCAATGCTCTTATACCACGTTGGAAACAATGTAACCACTATAAAACTTTGATAATCTCTCTCTTCATTTATATTATGCCATACCAGAGTGTATTTGTTAAGTTGATAACTTATTAATTAATGTTTATGAAACTCTCATGATTTTTTTTCTAAGACCGGGCTTGAGAAACAGAAACTGTTCTTTATTTAAACATTTCTTATAGGTCCTGAGGCCTTGTTTAGTTTACCCCAAAATCGAAATTTTTCAAGATTCCCCGTCACATCAAATTTTACGGCACATGCATAGAACATTAAATATAGATACAAATAATAACTAATTGCACAATTTACCTGTAATTTATGAGACGAATCTTTTAAGTCTAGTTAGTCCATAATTGGATAATAATTATCAAATAAAAACAAAAAGTGATACAATGCCTAAAAACTTTTTACATTCTCAACTAAACAAGTCCTGAGTTTCAATAGAAAAAAACTTCTTTTACATAGAAAGCAAAGCCAAGAGTCATGTTTGGAGAAACTGGGCCCCTGCCAAAGGCCCATTATTATTTCTGTACTTGTAGGGTGCAAAGAGAAATTTTCAAAAATTACCGGACCGACTCCATGAATTGCATTCAATAGTCGATCAGTAGTTTAGTACAGCAATGCTTCATTTCATGGTACTATATATGTCCATCGGGGAAGTTTACACCAATCCTCCAGCTCAAGTTTCCAACATTACACGGCAATTCCATTGGATTTGGATCTCGCCACCACCGACCGACCGAGACCGCCGCGTCGCGCGCGCCATGGTTGTCGAGGCCGCCGTCTCCGGGAGCCCGCCGCTGGCCGTCGGCGGCGTGGCCGGCAGCAGCAGCATGGGCGTGCACGGGCACCGGCTGTCGACGGTGGTGCCGAGCTCGGTGACGGGGGAGGAGGTGAACTACGAGCTGGCGGACGCCGACCTGCTGCACAAGCTGCACTACCTCCGCGCGGTGCACGTGTTCCGCGCGCCGGCGGCGTTCGCCATGGAGGCGCTGAAGGAGCCCATGTTCCCGTGGCTGGACATGTACTTCCCCGTCAGCGGCCGGCTCCGGCGGCGCCGCCAAGCGGAGGACGGCGACGGCGACGGCAAGGACGACGCCGCCGCAGCAGCGGTGGGGCGGCGGCCGTACGTGCGGTGCAACGACTGCGGCGTGCGCGTCGTGGAGGTGGCCTGCGACGCCACCGTGGAGCAGTGGCTGGAGGCGGAGGCGGAGCGCGGCGGCCTCTGCAAGGCGCTGGCCTACGACAAGGTGATCGGGCCGGAGCTCTTCTTCTCGCCGCTGCTCTACGTGCAGGTATCTGCATATATCGTGCCAAATAATTGGCCTCTCACACACATCTACTCTCATTTTAATTTCTTGCAACTCACTTTTAATAAATACTACTAGTTTAATACGCGGATCATAATGTTTTCTTAAACGCGGCTACGTACGGCAGGCGAATAATGCTGGTCTGAACTTTATACTAGAGTTTTGGAGGTGCATTTGGGGTTACAGACTTAGAGAGAGAGAGCAATGTAAAAGATGTGCTCACGTTACATAAATAACATTCTCATATTCTGTTTGGAACAAAGGAGTACTCAATCAATTCTAAATTATAAAATGTTTGACTTTTTAACATCAAGTTTAACTACTCATCCTAACAAAATATCATTTCTTTTGTCGTGGCTTGATTTATTAATAAAAGTTCTTCAAAAATGAATTAAATTTAGCTATGTTTTCATAATTTGTTAATAAGATGAGTGGTTAAACTTGAGCTAAAAAAATCAAACGTCTTATAATTTAGGATAAAGTACAAGACATGAATAGAAAAGAAAAAACCCTGCAAGAATAGGATGGAGTGAATAGTGAAAAATTTTGTAGATTCCAAAACACATAAATAGATACTTTGAGCTGTTTGGAATGCAGGAGAAAATGTCCAGAACATGGACCAACATAGCAAGAGGAGCAAATTTTCTTTCCCTTAATTGAGTTGGAGCTGAGTGAAGGTTTTATTTCCTACATTTTTCACTACTCTGATTTCCTTTCCTTTGGAAAGGAACTTAAATTTCCTTCGTTTCAAACACTATGATATGATTCTTTTACATTTTTTAGAGTTTATTATTTCAAAATTCATTTAAGAATCCATTGATCCAAACATGGTCTCAAAGTTACTGAACCCAAAGTCGAAGCACGGAGGGTACCGCAGTTGAGCGGATCATAATTTCAATTGTTCTTAAAACAACGGGTGGTTGAGATGCGCTAGCACTAGTACATGTTCTTCACTTCTCACTGTAGGTGCATTGCAGCCGCACAGAAACGGGCGCTCATGCACATGGAGCTACTTGAAGTGTGAGGCGACAGACTAGAGTGATAGAGTAGCATATACTGTTGTGTCCCTTGTCCTTTCAAGTACTAGAATTAAGAGCCGATAATAATTAGTGTTTTTGTTTTATTGGCTTCGACTCCATCATACAAAGAAAAAAAGGCCAGAGCCGTTTATCATAAGCTCGTATCAAGATAGTACTACCGCGCCCCCCCTAATAAAAAGAATAAAGAATGTAATTCTAGGTTTAATCAAAGTCAAACTATCTTTAGTTTTACTTTATGAAAAATATTATCAACATAAACAACTATAGATATATATTAATATATTCCATAGCAAACCTAATAATACATATGCAAAGTATATCATATGTATTAATATACTGTTCATATAAATTTGGTCCAGATTAAGATGTCTTGACTTGAACCAAAGTTGAAATTGCATTCTTTCTAATATGAGTGAGTACTTTGTCTTGGAAACCTTCAATGCGGTATACAGTATTATCATACTCTATTCCTTATTTCTCAATAGCCAAAAAAGATAGCGGAGTTGGCTATCTGAAGTATGCACAGAATATAGAGAAGCTGTTAGAGGATGAAAAAATATAGACAATAGTTTTTATTAAAACGGCTCTATAAAAGAGTATTTAAAGAGTAAGTTTAAGAAAAATTGTTGAAGGATTTAGAGAATAAATTTAAGAAAGACCATTAGAGATACTCTTAGCTAGCTTAACCACTAATCGGTGCACTAATAATAGACAAAAAGATCCACATTCAATTTTTGTCATGCAACTGTTAGTTGGGATAGAAGCACCACCTATGTAAACTTTATATGACCTTTCAGAAAAATTATTGTTTTACAGTTTTGACTAAAATCAAACATTTCTATCTTTAATCATTAGTTTCTAGAAGTCATATAATTTAACTAAGATTTTCTTTAGATTCATCGTGAAAAATATTTTCATGATAACAATTTGTATGCTACTAGATTATCCAAATTTGTATGAATTGATCCTCAAAGATAATTTAGGATAAAGATAGAACTACAAGCTTTATGAACTTATGAATACTATAGGTAGTATTTCATTTTAGGAGCTGGTGTATTTTGTTTTTCTTGCTCTTCCAAATAGTTTTAGCCTTGTTTACTTGCAAAAAAATTTGCAAAATGTGAACAGTAGCAATTTCATTTGTATTTGACAAATATTGTCCAATCATAGGCTAACTAAGCTCAAAAGATTCGTCTCGCAATTTACATGCAAAATGTGTAATTTGTTATTTTTTTAACCTATATTTAATGCTTCATATATATCCGTAATATTTGATGTGACGGGAAATCTAAAAGTTTTTGTAAAATTTTTGACGAACTAAACAATGCCAGCTTTTGCTGGCACTAACTGAGCGGCAAGTACTTGAGCAGGTCACCAGCTTCAAGTGCGGCGGGATGGCCCTCGGCTTCACATGGGCGCACGTCATCGGCGACATCCCCTCCGCCGCCGCCTGCTTCAGCAAGTGGGCGCAGCTCTTCAGCGGCAAGAAGGCCCCGGCACCGACCCTGAGAGACCCACTCGCCATGCCGCCGTCGGCGGCCTCACCTGCCAGCGTGGCGGCCCCGCCGCCGTCGGTCAAGGCCACCGCCGCGCCCGTCGGCGATCACTGGGCCGTCCCGACCACCCGTGACATGGTGCCATTCTCCTTCCACGTCACCGAGCAGCAGCTGCAGGGTCTCCTGCTCAGCGCGGCGCCCGAGGGTCATCAGCAGCGCCATGTGGTGGGCCCGTTCGAGCTGGTCTCGGCGCTGATCTGGAGGGCGCTGGCCGCGATCCGAGGCCCCGGCGGGGAGGAGGAGGCGACGCGCACGGTGACCGTCGTGAAGACCGAACCGACGCCGACGCCGGCGGGGCTGGCCAACGAGCACCGCATCGGCCACGTCGTCGCGACCGGCGGCTCGTCGCCAGGGACGGTCGACGTCGCCAAGCTGGCGGCGCTGCTGGCCGGCGCGCACCTCGAGGAGGCCAGCGCGGTCGCGGCGGCGGCGTTGGCCGGAGCGGAGGGGGAGGACGTCGACGTGGTCGTGTACGGCGCCAACCTGACGTTCGTGGACGCCGAGGGCCTGGCGGTGTACGACGGGCTGGAGCTCGCGGGGCGGCGCCCGGCGCACGTGGAGTACGCCGTGGACGGCGTCGGCGACGGCGGCGCGGCCGTCGTGCACCGCGACGCCGGCGGGCGGGGCCGCACCGTCGCGGCTGTCGTGCGCCGCGGCGAGGCCGACCGTCTCCGTGCCGCGCTCCGTGACGCGCTGCACGTTGCTTGATGATCGTGCAGGCAGCACACTTTGTGTCTTGTGGTTTTCAAGCTGAATAAATTGAAGGATCTTGCCATCCCATGCCACTATGCCAGTGCGTGTGTTTATGAGCTTCCTAGCTGTTGAAGGCTTGAAGCTTCGACTTCAACAGCGAGCCCTGAGACTATGTATCTTTGAATGTGTGGTTTGTGAACTTCTGTAAACTGTAATCTCTGTAATAGCCCTGAGACTATGTATCTTTTTTATTTATTCTTTGTCCCAGTTTGAATGGTATGTCTCTCCCACTTCTCATTTTGGGCGTAATTAACCGAAGACCGAAGACCAAACCGAACTGACCGAGACCGAGACCAAACTGACCGAGAGACCGAACTTTTCAGTTATGAGTTTGGTCCCTGCTTCTAACTAACCGAACTTTATACGGTTAGTTCGGGTATAGATGTCGATTAACCGAAGTAACCGAAGTTCTGTGCAGCATGCTAGCAGCAACCGAGAAAGCCTAAGAAAGAAGCCCATCAACAGCCCATATACCTAAACCCTAGAACATATTCATCAATCCTCACCCTGTGTCCCTGCTGGCTGCCCCCGAGAGGCCGAGACGGCGAGCGCCGAGCGAGACCCGACGCCCGCCCCCCGTCCCCGAGAGGCCAAGATCGAGAGCCGAGACCCCGACCCTGCGTCGGCCGTCGTCCACGACCGCGACTCCGCGAGTCTCGGCCCCCGTCCAGTCCACGAGTCTCGCTGGCCGCCGCTGGTCCGCGGCCGTGCCGACCTCCGCCACCTCTGCTTGGCCCCAACTCCTCCTTCGACCTCCACGCGGCCGCAAGTCCGCAATAACCCCGGCTCCAGCTCCTCCTCCGACCTCCGCGCGGCCGTGATGACCCCGGCTCCTCCAAGGCTCCGACCAGCCGCACCCTGCACTGTAGTGTGAGTGCTTCCTCCAACCCTAGCTCCTCCGGTTAGTTCGGTCGTGACCGAGACCGGACCGAACTAACCGAGACCGAAATTTCTCGGTCTTCATTTTTTCCAACTGACCGATCGGTCCTTATTTTCTGATGACCGGACTTTCAAAATGACCGAGGAACCGGTTGGTTCGGTTCGGTCTGACCGAATGCCCAAAGTGACCCACTTCTATAGCTGACTTCACGGAGAATTGGCTCAATAGGACACTACCCCAGATCACTGCAATATTATCGATTCAAAATCACCTTTCCGTGCCAGGATTTTGAACCGGCATAACCATACCGGCAGGGTTATAGAATTGACATCACTGCCGGTTCTAATGAACCGACACTAATATTAAACCGGTACTGATGTGATTTCTAAAAATAGAGCACAAAAGTTACAAAGAAAAAATAGAAAAAAAATTCTAATATCAGGAAATGCCCCACTGGATAACCACAAGGTCACACAATTTTTCACAGCTGCCGATGCTCAAATCCCTGACCTCCTACTTCACGCATTTGTCCCTTAACCACTCCACGTACACACTTTTTTTTTGAAATTTGGGTGGCTCTACGGCCTTTCATTACCATCACCAGATTCCACTAAATCGCGGATCACTTGCACATTTATAGGATCAAGAAGAGGACCAATCCATATGCATGACTGTTCTGAGTCCCAAACTAAACCCAAACTAGCAAACTCGTGGGCAGACGAGTTAGAACAACGTGGGATGAGAGAAATAGATAAACACATAAACTCATTAGCTAACAGGTTTCAGATATCCCTAAAAATCATTCCACAAGGAGCACGATCATGTGCATCAGATATAATAGCCTCCTTTAGAACACTTGAGTCAACTTGCAGCTGCACATTGGAGATGCCGTACAATTCTGCTGTCTCCAGGGCTTTGAGGTAGCTAACTGCTTCCGGCTGACCAGCATTTCCTGCACCTGCTAGCACATGTTCACCGGTGTAATCTCTAATAATGAAACCCTAGGAACCATTCTTAGTTACCTGCACAAATGCTCCATCGGTATTGATTTTGAGGACACCTTGGGGAGGCCTATTCCATCTTGGTAGCAATCTAGCAGCCAGTCTGACCTTCATTGTTGGTAATTTGAATGTGTGGTTTGTGAACTTCTGTAAACTGTAATATCTGTAATAGCCCTGAGACTATGTATCTTTTTTATTTATTCTTTGTCCCAGTTTGAATGGTATGTCTCTCCCACTTCTCACTCTGACCATAATTAACCGAAGACCGAACCGAACTGACCGAGATCGAGACCAAACTGACCGAGACCGAACTTTTCAGTCATGAGTTTGGTCCCTGCTTCTAACTAACCAAACTTTATACGGTTAGTTCGGGTATAGGTGTCAGTTAACCGAAGTAATCGAAGTAACTGAATTTCTGTGCAGCATGCTAGCACCAATTGAGAAAGCCCAAGAAAGAAGCCCATCAACATCAACAGCCCATATACCTAAACCCTAGAACATACTAATCAATCCTCACCCTGTGTCCCTGGCGGCTGCCGCTGCCTTTGTGTGCCGGGCGGCTGCCCCCGAGAGGCCGAGACAGCGAGCGCCGAGCGAGACCCGACGCCCGACCCCCCGTCCCCGAGAGGACGAGATCAAGAGCCGAGACCCCGACCCTACGTCGGCCACTGTCCACGACCGCGACTCCGCGAGTCCTGGCCCCCATCCAGTCCATGAGTCCCGCCGGCCGCCGCTGGTCCGTGGTCGTGCCGACCTCTACCGCCTCTGCTTGGCCCCAACTCTTCCTTCGACCTCCGTGCGGCCGCGAGTCCACGATAACCCCAACTCCAGCTCCTCCTCCGACCTCCACGCGGCCGCGATGACCCCGGCTCCTCCAAGGCTCCGACCAGCCGCACCCTGCACTGCAGTGTGAGTTCTTCCTCCAGCCCTAGCTCCTCCGGTTAGTTTGTTCGTGACTGAGACCGGACCAAACTAACTGAGACCAAAATTTCTCGGTCTTCATTTTTTTCCAATTGACCGATCGGTCCTTATTTTCTGATGACCGGACTTTCAAAATGACCGAGGAACCGATCAGTTCGGTCTGACCGAACGCCCAGAGTGACCCACTTCTATAGCTGACTTTATGGAGAATTGGCTCAATAGGACACTACCCTAGATCACTGCAATATTATCGATTCAAAATCACCTTTCAGTGCCAGGATTTTGAACCGGCAGAACCATACCGGCAGGGTTATGGAATTGACATCACTGCCGGTTCTAATGAACCGACACTAATATTAAACCGGCACTGATGTGATTTCTAAAAATAGAGCACAAAAGTTACATAGAAAAAATAGAAAAAAATTATAATATCAGGAAATGCCCCACTGGATAACCACAAGGTCACACAATTTTTCACAGCTGCCGATGCTCAAATCCCTGACCTCCTACTTCACGCGCGCGTTTGTCCCTTACCACTCCACGTACACACTTTTTTTTGAAACTTGGGTGGCTCTACGGCCTTTCATTACCATCACCAGATTCCACTAAATCGCGGATCACTTGCACATTTATAGGATCAAGAAGAGGACCAATCCATATGCATGACTGTTCTTGTTGGATATTATGGGCCTAGCCCATTAATTTAATAATATCTATTAAACTCTATGGTCCTTACGTGTGCATTAATTTATTTTGTACCGTATGAGAATTTAACCGAGAGACGGCGTGGCGTGGCAGGCAGGTAGCGAACGAGCGGACGGGAGAGCAGGCGAGGCCTTTAACTTTGCATCTCATTTCTTCATGGTTTTGATTGAGAGGAGTTTCTGGTAACTTCCGTAACTCTTGCCTTCATGGTTTTGATTGAGAGGAGTTTCTGGTAACTCCCGTAACTCATGCCTTCATGGTTTTCATTGAGAGGAGTTTCTGGTAACTCCCGTAACTCCTGCCTTCATGGTCTTGATTGAGAGGAGTTTCTGGTAACTCCTGTC
>Ga0182004_10000467_pt1 | contig 24472 bp, 22 predicted proteins | sample Sormic07211540_1_FD_120479 | JGI IMG/M metagenome (GOLD analysis project Ga0182004, IMG submission 120479) | Endophyte microbial communities from Sorghum bicolor roots, Mead, Nebraska, USA - 072115-40_1 MetaG | ecosystem: Host-associated > Plants > Roots > Unclassified | place: USA: Nebraska...
CATATTATTTATGGTATTTTGCTGATGTGACAACATATTTATTGAAGAAAGAGGTAGAAAAAATAAGACTCCAAGTCTTATTTAGACTCTAAGTCCACATTGTTCGAGGTAATAAATAACTTTGGACTCTATGATAGAGTCTGCATTGTGAGTGCCCTCAAGAGTCCAATAAAAATAAATTTTTCATTTTATGATTTTTCTGTGATTTATTATAATTTTTTAAAGATTTAGCGAAAAAAAATAAAAATAAAAAAAGACAAAACCACCCTCTAAAACCACTCGAGGGAGTTATTTGACCGGTTTTGAAAATTTAAAGGGTAGAATATTTGATTTTATAGTTTGGAGAGAGTGAAGCAGTCCATCCTAAATAGTTTAATAGTTTAAGGGTTTTACTAGACTTTTTCCTCACCTCGTCGTTGGTGTCTCCGGAAGTTTAGGAAGGCCGAGCTAAGAGCAGGTTGTTCCGTCATTTCGTGGCAATCACATGACAAATGGACTTTGTTGATGCGTCCGTGATTGAATATAATTATAGGATATAAGTGCTGGTCAAAGTAGTTCAAATTTGATTAAATTTATAATAACTATTATAAGAATTTTTTTACTTTAAATATTTTTTTATAAAAATATATTCTATAATAAATATAAGGTATTTATTTTGTATCATGAGTGTTTATATTTTTTTATATAAATTTAGTCAAAGTTTAATGTCTTGACTTCTCGAAAAACGAGAATTGTATTCTTTTGTGGAGAGAGAGTAGAATAGTTTAACCAACAATGATTGCAGCACGTGCACACTTATCTTTGTTCCATATTATAAGATGTTTTGACTTTTTTAATATATAGTTTTTGCTATTCATTTAGATATAACAGCATATATAAATATATAGTAAAAGTTAATATATCTAGAAAAATAAAAATATCTTATCGATTGAAATAGCGGAAGTAGCCAGTATCGACAAAACATGCTTATCTTTATACTTGCCTCCCATATACGTTATTACGAGGCTATATGAAATTACCAATGAGCAGTAGTATTAGGTATATAATGAAGTACATACACATGTAGGTCTGTTTGGCAGCCTCTAACTTCTCCTGATTCTCTATGGCTAATTTAATGTTCTTCGAGATAGGCGATTTATGGCTAAAAGTACTTTTTGTTAGTTTTTAGACTAAATTCCAACATAGAAAGTGAGTGCGTGTGGAGTGAATTAGGAGAAACTTTTTTTTACTCCTAACCTTCTAGTCCTATTCATTCCGTAGAATCACTTCATACAAATAGCATAGAATCACTTCTTTAAGAAGAACTATTTGTTAGAGTTTCCACTACATTCAACTTAGAAATTGCTCATAAAGATATATCAAAAAGGCCCTAACTAATGTCCACTTTTCCTTGTATCAAGATTTAGCACAAGATGCGCAACAAACCAGGGGCGAACCAAGCCTTAGCTCTGCTAGGCCTAGGACTACCCTGATTTTTCTGATTTTAGCCAAAATTGTTAGTTCTAGTTAAATTTAGAAAGTCCAAACTAAAAAGGTCCAACATTCTTAAGTACTTCAGTCTTCAGGTCATCCCTTCACTTGGATGTTGCTCGCGCTTGGTATTCACTAGGTCTAGATTATATCTTGGATTATAGCATACTCCGTATTGAATAGAGATATTTTTGTCAGGCATACCTTGAGTTCAAATCCTAGCTCAGTCACCATAGCAAACCAATCTACTAGCACCGTACCTTCCCACTTGATGCTGGCCCGCTTATATCTCAATTCACCTATATGGCTATATCTTAATTCTTGATCAATCCGTCACTTTCATTTGGCTCACGAGCATGAAAGCCACAGTCCTTTCATTAATCCTCTCCCAAACTCTTGATTCCCCCAAACTGAAGAGGCCAAAAGCCAAGAAGAGCTAGCGGTGAGGCAAGAAGCTAGTCAATGAGCAAGACAATAATAATCGGTGGTGAATTTTTTGAATAATACTATTTTAATAAATAAGTACATAATTAGGTGTTACTCCAAAAATATTATAATGTCAGTAGTTCAATTGCTGATAGGCCATTTATTGACTTTTGAATTGTCCTTAAACCTACATGGCAGTGTGGCCAGCTGAGAGCCTATTGGCAAAACTGGCAATCTAGAAGCCAATTAGTGTTACCAGTGTTTAGAAATAACGACAAGGCTATCGGCTAATGGGATGCCAACTTATCTATTGGTTTTTTTGCCAATAGATCTGTCAAAGTTACTAATGGCGATAAACATATCAACATTCTTGTTATATATTATCATCTGTCAACATTCTTGTTGCTGATAGGTCCCTATTTTTATATTTTTATTAATAATTATATAAGAAATTATGGATCTTTTTCTAACAATAGAGATATTTATGCTAAATTTCATATATATTTTTATTAACCCTATATATTTAGCTATGATAAATTTCATATCTATTTCATAACTATCTTTATAATACTGTTTTTCGAATAAGTTTCTACTAAATTAGATTATTTTTACATACCTAATTATACAAGGAAAAAGTCTATTTAACCCCTGAAGTATTAGAGCTGGATAACATAATACCCTCAAGTACAAAACTGGATGTTTAACACATTAAAATTTCGTCTGCAGTCTAATTTACCCCCTAGGCGGTATTGTAGGGTGGTTTTGGGTGATGTGGCGTCCAGCGTGGATGCCGTGGCCACGGTGGCGACTGGCCCCACATGTCAGGGGTCACCCAGACAAATACACCTCACTTTCTCCCATCTCTGTCTCTCTCTCCGGACGCGCAGCTGGACTCCGCGTCGCACCCGTGAGGTTAGGGTTTCGTCGGCGCAGCTGCGGTGGTGGAGTTGCAGCTTCTCGGGTAGGTGGGAATGGCGGAATCAAGCGGGTGGACCATCGGCGTTGGTGGAGCAGAAGCGTCTCAGGGGTCAGCTTCATCGGGGCAAGGTGGTGGCGCCGGCGTGGAGGTTCGAGGTTCGCCTGTTCTCTACCGCATTGGCCCTCTTGCTTACGCCCCCCTGTGTTCTGCAAGTGCGACATGAAGACGCCAAGGTGGATTTCATGGAGTGTTGACAACCCCGGCCGTAGGTACTACAGGTGTCCGAGGGCTCTTGTAAGTTAGGTCTCTGTTTGATGGATTGGGAATTGTTGTATATCGTAGATGTTTACTGCTTTTTGTCACTGAATTTGTGGTTGCAGACGGCCCAAGATTGTAACTTTTTTGAGTGGGTCGATCCACCCATTTCGAAGTGGTATAAGGAGCTTTTGTTGGACTTGAAGAGTGTGGTGGAGAAGCTGAAGAAAAACAGGGGACATGCTGTTGTGGATGAAGGTAGGGAACAACATTTTGAAGAGCTTCAGCAGGTGAACCAATCCTTGCCAAGGCAGCTGGTCATAATGGATGCACAGATGGGAGTGAAGGACACTGAGATGGTCAAGAAAGATGAGTTGCTGCTCAATAAGGATGAGGAATTGCAGAAGAAAGTTCAGGAGCTGCAAGCCAAGCAGAAAGAGTTGGAGGAACTGAAATTGAAGATGCAGGGGAGGACCAAAGGATGTAGTAATTTCTGTGGTTTTATTTGTGTCTTTGTAGTGGGCATTGTGTTTGCCATGTTCTTCAATGGTATAGGTAAGCAGGATGTTTGATTAGTGGTAGAGCAATCCATGTTGGCAATGTAAACAATGGTAGTACTTAGAACCATGGCTGTTGTCTTTTGACTGTAACATAACTTTGTGTTATTGTGCTTGCTGTGTGCTCACAAGACACACTTTGTTCAAATCTGTGTGAAAATGGGTGGTATGTTTTTGTCCTTGCTTCCAAGTTTGTTTTTGTGCATGCTGTTGATAAATGTGAGATTTTAAGAGCAACAAGATCTTGTGACATAACACTGAACTAGTACTGAGTATTTTACAGACAAAAGGAGTGATAGACATGATCATCAGTTCACAGATCATGTGACACAAGTCATCAAGCATGTGTTTGTTATATTACAGACAAAAGGAGTGACACACATGATCATCAGTTCACAGATCATGTGACACAAGTCACCAAGATGTGTTTGTTATACTACAGACAAAAGTCATCCAAAAAAGTTGAAGCATAGGTTCTCAGTAGTTGTCTCCAAATAGGAGGTTTGCCAATCTGCTCCTTGTTGCAGTCCTTCCTATTGCCTGGGTGGCAGTTGTCCTCCTTGGAGATGATATTGTTGCAGTGGGCTGAGAAGCACTTCCTTGCAAATTCCTTGGAGATGATCTTGTTGCAGTGGGCTGAGAAGCACTTCCTTGCAAATTCCTTGGAGATGATCTTGTTGCAGTGGGCTGAGAAGCACTATGTTGGGCACCAGCTTGTCTTGGCCTTCTCTGTTTTGGTGCTTTCTTGCCACTTGGCCTTGCAATGGGCTGAGAACCACTTCCTTGACTAGCAGAAACTTTAGCCTAACCAAACATGGCACAGATGGCATACATGATTACAAAGAAATGTTTGAGTGGAATATGAAAAATGACATGTAATTTTGGTCACCTTTTTGGTAGTAGTAGTAGTACTTTGCCCACTTGCTGCCATCTTTCTCTTCTTGGCTTTATCTCTTTTGATGTGTGCATGGTGCTTGTTGGCAGCTTCTGGATTTAATGGACGCCTCCTTGAATTGTGATCAGGTTTACCACAAAGTCTGCAAGTCATCTTAGTCCCAACCTTGCTCAGTTTAGTTCCTTTGGGCTCCTCCCCCTGCTCCCTCCTCCTTTGTGTCTACCAGGCATCTTGACAAATGCTGGTGGAAGTGGCCTCGGCATGTCTGAGGTTGGCCAATTCTCTTCTCCTTCTACTGGCCGCAACACATGCTGGTATGTCTTCATGTATGCCTGTATGGTGTAGCATGGTGCAATGAAGTCATCTATCTTCTGGCTGGCTTTGTAGATGCAGCTTATGGCATGTTGGCATGGAAGCCCAGATAGCTGCCAGTACCTACAAGTGCACTCTCTTTTCTCTAGGTTCACTATGTATTTTCTGTCCTCTTTTTCCTGCACTTCAAACCCATCTTCTCCATTCCACAACACATAACACCTTGCAGACAATTCAATGTTGATCTTCAACTTCTTGAAAATATTGGGGCAAATCAAACCAGTCCAGTTAGATGCTCTTGTCCTGTTTTCTTGAATTCTAACCATTAGTTTCTTCCTGATGTGTTCACACATGCTGATAACTGGATAGAATCTAGCCTCCATTATGCTGTTGTTGAAGCTCTCACAAATGCTGTTGTCGACTGAGTCACAATTAGAACCAATCTTGAAAAAGGCTCTGCTCCAGTGTTCAGGTGATGTTTTCATCATGTCCTGAGCACCTTCTGGTGTTTCTTGAGCAAGATATGCTCTGTACAGGTTGAAGAGTGGCCTTGAAGCAGCCTTTGCACACCTCCACCACTTCTTCTGTAATTTCTTATCTGTATACTTCTTTCTCCAATTGGCATAAATGTGTCTTGCACACATCCCGTGCTCAGCATTAGGCACCAATTCTGAAACTGCTTTCAACAACCCCTTTTGTTGGTCTGAAATGAGCACCCACTCCTCAACTCCATTACTAATGTTTAGATCTTTTTGTAGCAATGATAGGAACCAATACCAAGTGTCATAGTTCTCAATTGGCACTGCTGCCCAAGCAATTGGATACATCTGATTGTTGGCATCCCTGCCAATTGCACAGAGCAAGTTTCCATTGTTTGCACCTTTGAACCAGCAACCATCTAATCCTATCACCTTCCTACAGCCAGCCATGAACCCTTTCTTCAACCCATCAAAACAGACATAGAATCTCTCAAATACTTGCTTGTCCTCTATTTCTGGGTCTAGGCATACAACCACTGTGCTACCAGGATTGGACCTTAAGAGCTCTAGCTGATAGTCATAGACCTTGCTGTACTCTCCTTTCATGGCATCAAGAGCTTTCTGCAGTACTAAGGATTTTGCTCTCTTGCACTTGGAAATTGACACATCTGCCATCATGTCCTTCAGCACTGCAGCCTTGATGAGACCCACTTTCCAGGTAGGATTATCTTTGATTTGCTGATAGTACTGTTTTGCAATCAGAGTCGAAGTGACCAGCCTGTTGTCCCTCCTAGGTGGGCAAGTATGCACATCATTAAATGTCACTACTTTCAACCATTTTGACCTTGTAGTTATTGAGCCATAGGTGAACCATTGGCATCCTTTCCAGTCACAAACAGCCCTAACCTTGTTCTTCTCATCCTTAGGAAACCTCAGTGACCTATGTGCCTTGAGTCCATACTTCACAAGAGCTTTCTTGAACTGCCTGCTGTCCCTAAATGCCATCCCAAGAGAGAAAACAGGTACCTCTGCTTTGCTATCAAATCTGTTCTCTAAGCTCTTCCACCTTTCAGTTTCACCATCATTGTTTTCCTCATAAGAGAACTCCTCACTTGAATCAAGAGCAGGACTACCAGGATCATCCAAATTAGGAACTTCATCAAACAACTCTTCTGCAGCAATACTTCCAACTTGAGTGCCATGAATACCATTCTTCTTAGCTCTGATATTTCTTCTAATCTACCTAGCATAATGTCTCAGTTCATTTGCCTCTTCATCTTCAGCAGAGCTATCCTCATCTACTGGCTGCTTGTACTCCTCATCGGATTCATCATCATCACTTGAATTATCCCCTAATTCCTCTTCTTCTTCTTCTTCTTCTTCTTCATCATCATCTTCATCTGCTTCCTCTGCTAAGCCTTTTCCTTTGTCTGATGACTTTGCAGGAGACCGATAGAAGGCCATGAATGATCTGTGCTCTTTATCCTCCACATTTGGACTTCCCAAGTCATCAGCACCTACCTCATTATCAGATGACCCATCAGACACATCAACACCACCTACCTTATCTCCTCCCTGCCCATCACCTGCCTCATCATCACCAAGCCATATGTCCTGATCATCTGCATTGATCTCCATACCAACCTCCTCAACATACATGTCAACACACTCTCCACGACTATGATACGAAGCCATGACCTGGCAAGAAGCATCATCAACCAACAATACCAGGCCATTACTTACCATCATCCCAAGCTTCAACCAGTACATCCTCAAAACACTTGGTGGATTGTAGTGATCAGCTAGGTGGCCCTTGATCTCAAAAAATGACAGTTTGTCCACATCTATCCAGGATTCAGCAATATCTCCACCAACATAGAACCGAGAACCTCCCACAAAGGTAAATTGACCACCAAAGTGAAACCTTATGCACATTTCACTGAAATGATCCATCCTGCCAACGACATACATACATGCTCTCAGAATGAACTCAAAGAAGCAATTTTTACAAACCCTAACTACCCATTGCCGGTAAAAATTTCGTAAAAACCATCACAACTTCTTCCCCCATGGTCTACCACAACACTAGAATCACCCCTATCATGACGCTTAACCCTATTCAACAGCCGCAGAGAAAACCCCCATTCCCCACCAAACCGCTGCTGCACAATCTCACACAACGCAATTGAAAAGTTTGAATCCGGCCTAGAACAAGCGATTGCTGACCTCGACGACGTGCAGAACTCCAATCACTGCGCCATCCTCCCGATCATCGTCGCCGCGTTGTCCGTTTCGCCGGAGTAGGAGAAGAGCGTGAGGAGAGAGCGCGGGCGGAGAAAGACGAAGAGACGGGAGGCGTATTTGTTTGGGGCGGCCGCCTGGGAGGCGTATTTGTCTGGGTGACCCCTAACATGTGGGGCCAGTCGCCACCGTGGCCACGGCATCCACGCTGGACGCCACATCACCCAAAACCACCCTACAATACCGCCTAGGGGGTAAATTAGACTGCAGACGCAATTTTAATGTGTTAAACATCCGGTTTTGTACTTGAGGGTATTATGTTATCCAGCTCTAATACTTCAGGGAGTTAAATAGACTTTTTCCAATTATACAAATAGCAATCAAAATCTATTTTCCTAACTAACACTACAACCACCTTTCCAACTATACTACATTGTCTTTCCTAACAATCTTACCAAGCAATACTAACTACTACGTTACTATACAAGGAAAACAATTAAAAAACATAGATACTTAAATATGCCGGTGTGAAAAATATCTTCGCTCATCGGCAACTCAAAAAGACAACAGGCCTATCGGCACGTGGCCATATATAATGCCTCGTCTAGTCATCTACATGCTGATTCGTATATGGTCTAGGTGCACGACATGAGTGTACACACGAAAACACTAATCGGCTTTCAAAAAACCATCAAATTTTCTACCTGGATTGACGTAGCTTACATTGCATATTTTAGAGCAGCGTGCTGCAGAATCAAAACTGAGGAGGTGAAAAGCGAATCATGTACATTATACCGGTCGAATCGTGTGTGTTGGGATCAAAATCGCATACTACATACGCGTCAAATCATAGCAAACAATTAGCTACTATTCCCTTCATCCCAAATTGTAAGTCATTCCAAAAATTTTGGTGAGTCAAAGCATTTTCACGTTTGACCAAAATTATAGAGAAAAAATACTAAGATTTGTAACGTAAAGTGAGTATATTATGAAAATATAATTAAGAAAGAATCTAACGATACTTAGTTAGTACCATAATAATAATTATTTTATAATATAAATTTGATCAAACTTAGAAAAGTTTGACTCTCCAAAATTTTTGGAATGACTTACAATTTGGATGGAGGGAGTACATCCGATGGATGTTTCACAAGCTAAATAAATGAGCATCTCAGCCAAGTAAATGGTAAAAACTGACATGTAGAGGCAAAAACATCCTCAAAAGTTTATACTCTATCTCATCGAATATTTGTACACATAAATAGAGTATTAGATATAAACTAAAATAACTAATTGCACAAATTGCAACTACTTTATGAGACGATTTTTTAAAGCTTAATTAGTACATGATTTGACAATAAAGTGCTACAATAAGGCCTTGTTTAGTTCTCTGTGAGAAAATTTTTTAGGTACTGTAGCACTTTCATTTGTATTTGACAATTATTGTCCAACCGTAGACTAACTAGGCTCAAAAGATTTGTCTCACAAATTACAGGCAAACTGTGCAATTGGTTTTTTTAATCTATATTTAATGCTCCATGCATGTGCCGCAAAATTCGATGTGATGAGAAATTTTGAAAAGTTTTTAAATTTCAGATGCAACTAAATAAGGCCTAATATATGTGTTAATGATGAATTAATTAGACTTATTAAATTCATTTTGCAAATTACTGACGGATTCTATAATTTATTTTTCTTACAAAACTTCACCCTGGAACTTAGTGGAGTGGTGAGTTCCATCACCAAACTCCACACTATAAACACCACATCTTCTGACGCCCTGATAAATTTGCAGAGCAAAACGATTTTCACATGGGAGCTGCCCTTATGGATAGTTAAAAAGTCGATAGACATATATACTGGCAATTCAAAAGCCAGTATCTTGTTGACATGTATTAAAATAATATTATTTAAAAATGGACCGGTGTGTGTACTTTTTTAAAGAAAAGAAAAGGACAATTACTAAATGTAGAAGGCAGCCGCTTGCCTGCTTCACCTTTTACCTAGTGCTGCTTGTTGTGCGTCCTCGATCGTTACTAGGAGTATTTCACGGGCCAAAGGACACGGTCGTCTCTGTCTTCCAATCGAGTGTTAGCTCACCTAACAGCACCACTTGAGCTGCAGCATTGGCTACGTTCTAGAAGACCCCAAAAGCCCCAGGTTGTGCCACAGGAAATACCAAAAGCAAAAGGTTACTGAAGAAGCGCGTCATAATCCAGTCCAGCGTCGCTGTTTCACCCCCATCTGATTTTTTTGACATGTCAGCGCCACCCTGGATTAGGCTAAACCAGGCGGTCTCTAAGAACGCTTCCATGCTTTGATTAATGATTAAGTCAACAATACGCGAATTTCTTTTGCTAACTGTGATCCTCAGGGATTCTATGAAAATCACTGGTGCTTTCAGTTCGCTTGACTTCTGCCTCTACTACTAGTAGCAATAGCAATTCACAGGAGTTTCGCTCTCAGCCTCACTGTCTCGCAGGTCGCAAACAAAAAAGTGGTCAAGTGGATGCGCAGTGGTTAGTTGCGAAGTCGTAGATCACGAGCCGAGCGAATTCTCTGAGCCGGCTAAGCCAGCAAAGAAGCCCAGCAGCTTGACCGCCCACGAATGGGAGCCGTACGCGTGTGCACGCGCCCTAGCGGCCAGCCACGTGACGGACTCAACCGGCTACAAACAAGTAACGCTAATCATTCCCCGCGAATTCCGTGGAGAGGATAAATATCATCGTCATTGCGACCCACAGCTCCAACGAAAAGAGATGTGGGGTTTTACTTTCAAAAAAAAAAAAAGAGATGTGGGGCCGTCGCCGTTGGGTGGGAGGGTTGCCCCACATGCCATAGGGAGGGTATCGCCTACCAAGCGTACGCGGATGGGTTAGGTTAGGTGGAGTAGCAGCTCAAGTGCTGAACCTCAAAATTCCCAGCGGGCGTAGCGAAAGGAACAAGTGGAACAGAGGAAAACAGCGCGTTTAAAACAAAAATGAGAGGAAAGTGGAAACGACGTGAGCCTGGGGCCCACCTGCAGAGAGCACGTGCTGCACATTGGATTCGAAATAGCGCGAATCATTCCAGCGTGGACTTCATTTCGAAACTGCACGCCTGAACCCCCGTGTTCTCGTTCATATGCCTTGTCGTTATCCCTGATCAGTAATCACGCGGCGAAGGCATATGACCATCTGACGGGGTAGCCGCTAGTTCGTGCCACGGGATGGGAGAGGGGAGCAAAACCAACATTTGTGTAACTAATTTCATATGGCATGCTCTTGCCTTCTAAATTACACGTCATTTTATTCTAAGCCAAACTTTAATTTTAACCAAAATTATAAAAATAATATATTAACATCTACACTATTGTACAAAAATAATGAATTATCAACACATATTTCATAGTACATCTAATAAAACTGGTTTGATGTTGTACATGTTAGAAGTTAGAGAAGTTTGACTTAAAAAACAAAGCTGCATTGACCTTTAATTATAATGAAAGGACTCCCAGTTTATATAGAAATTCTAGAAAAAAACATGACCGGGGGATAACAGCCCCATCCGTTTTTCATTAAACAAACTTTGAACCTTAGCTTCGCCAGCGAGAGGATTTTTATTTATCTCTAGCATAAAATTCGCTTCCACTAGGATTCGAACTTAAGACATAGAGGGTGCCGCTGAATTCTCAAATTTATCTTGCATGCCTATTTTCGCAGATACGTGCGATTAAGCTATTATGCGTACGACAAAGGGCCATCCATGAAGTATAGAGTTAAATAACTTCAGCAGAAAAAACAAGAAGTTCTCGTCCTTCGCCAAGATGGTTTAAGCCATTTAAGACCTTGTTTAGTTTCCAACTTAAAAAGTTTTCACCCATCATATCGAATGTTTAAACATATGTATGAAATATTAAATATAGATAAAAAATAAACTAATTACACAGTTCAGTTGGAAATCACGAGACGAATCTTTTAAACCTCACGAGACGAATCTTTTAAACCTAGTTAGTACATGATTAGCCTTAAGTGCTGCAGTCCTACATATGCTAATGATAGATTAATTAGGCTTAATAAATTTATTTCGCAGTTTCCAGCCGAGTTATATAATTAGTTATTATAATTATTATCCGAACAACCCTTCCGACATGCTACAAAATATCCAAGGTGACACCCAAAAATTTTTTCGTCCTCCAACTAAACAAAGCCTAAAAGTACCAATGCCATTTTTTTTAATGTGGGAGCTTTCGACCACGACATTATCAGCATGTGTTGTGGCCTACTGGCCTTGGGTCAGGTCCAAATTCGAAGCGTTGAGGACGCCGACAACAGTGTCCAACAACTTACCCCGTTCCTCGTTGAGGACGCCAATGACCTTGCCAGACCACCGCAGCTAAAATATGTTATCCAGATTACTGTGTGATTCCTCGAGATTATCCACAAACTCAGATGAGAAACTGAAGACACGATAGAGAAGTTGCTTCAAACCGGCGCCCAAGCTATTCTTTGTTTGGGCAACACCGACGCGGATGCGCCGTACTGCAAATTCTAACAGATGAGAGACTGGCCTGATAGTGATTTCTACAGATGATGATTGACCATAATTTCACGTGCAGCACAGAAACATCTCTACAATGTGGCCAATTTGGTCCAATGACCAACTAGTGCTAAACTATTTCATTGGCATGCTACTACAATTTATAAATTAGCGATGAACTGTATTGCATATACAAGTGATAGTCTCAAGCTCCTTTTCTAAAAAGTGATATTCTGAAGCTGTTCTCAAACTGTGCTGAAGGGTTTTAGAGTACCGCAAGTAGTTTGCTAAGAAATAAAATGCATGCAGATAACGAATCTATATTTTCACTTGAAAGACTATATATTAATTATTGCTGAAAAATGAGGCCAGTGAAATGGTAGGAATTGGATGAAACAGCATATGCATACTTATCTGAATCTCTGCTAAATGTTCTATCTGGATACTTTCCGCTTCTGAACCTTAACATCTTTCAACTTTAGTTTGAGTTTCATCATACCGGCTTGGACTTGAACTTCATCTTTGGACAAATCTATTTTGACTACAGTAGCTTCGTTCTTGAGCTTAGGAACATAGACTGAATCTCCAACTTCCGGAACCCCGCCTTCATCATCTAAGTATAAAAAAAGGAAGGAAACCTTGGAAGTTTAACGAGTTTTCAGAATGTGTGGAGATTAATAGTAATATAAAAAACAAGAGAGTTCCATATAATGCTCTGTACTTTACCGTTGGTTGCCATGCCCAAGTTGGTATCTATGTTCTGTGTCTTTCCAATGGCAGAAGTATTTGCCAGCACATGATCCTTCACTGTATCAGATTTGGCATCATTCACAGCCTTCTCTTCTTTCAGTCTTTCAGCTATAGCAGATTCCTGGAGCTGCTGAAACTTCTTACGAATGATAGAACGGGCCATAACAGCATACTCTGAAATTACTCTCGCCTTTCGTTTTCTCTGAGCAGAAGTGTGGTCTACAATATTCTTTTGTGCCAGTTCCAAGTTGTTATGAAGCTCCTTGGACTGCCTGAGACATCAATGGATAGAAGATATCATTTGACTGCCAGTTCCAAGGTCCACCTCATAAAGAAGTCACATTAGACAAGCAGTTTACACACCAAGGTATGAGAAAATATATGGACTCAAAGTTCAGTTAGAAGGCATAGAAAGCAATGATTGAACAACAAGCATCCCGCAGTCTGTTATATGCGTTTTTATTTTTTTCGAGATGGCGGCAAGAGATTCGCCACAAAATACATTAGAAGGTAAGGAGAGGAAAAAATACAAAACAACCATACAACTTAGCACCCTGCAGACCCCACAACAGATAAAACTACGACCTCCCCCAAAGCCCCCAAGCCACCAGCAGCTGCACACCAAAGATGCAGCCAAGAAAAAACTACCCACTGAAGGAGCAGCACAATGTGTAATAAAGAAGGTATAGCCGTATAGGTTGAACATTATAAAAAGAAAAAAAAAGCAAGGATGTGTGGCGTGGAAAGGTAATCACAGCATACTCAAACATAGAACTGTAGAGTACACAAATCTATGTATAGATACATTCTCACATAAGAAGATATTGTGCCTCCTGAAGGTGTTGTTGGTATTCTTGTTTGAATCTTTCCATGTCCATTATCAACTGCAAAAGATGAACTTCGAGAGTTTAGATCATAACAAGATATTTTGGACAACAATTTAACCACGTGCAAGTTCTAAGTGCAGAGAAGTGCCCGAAAAAACATACAGCATTTATCTCTGCACCAGCTGTTCCAAGTAAATGCCTGGAGCTTTCTACTATATCCAAAGGCAAACCCAGCCTTTCAGCAATATTGATTGCATTCGAGCGACCTACATGTGTAACAAAGCATGGACACGAAAGAAGTTCAAGAATAATGAAATAATACCAGGTGTTAGTGCAAACAAGTCATAAAGCCATTCAGCTAGTAGGAAGGTTTGAGGACATGAGGATTGATGGTCACAAATATTACAAGCATATGAGGTGTCCTATTAGTTCATTAGGGAAAAACGAAGGTAAGATTGATAGGCTAAAATGACATCACCAACACAGAGTTATTTCCTAAGGCTTAACTTTTTCCATGGCATTGACCACTGAGAGTGCCCAAGCAAATCTGAATACTTAAATGATTCAAAAAGGGAAAGGGAAACATAACGCAACCTGGTATTCCCCATAGTATCTTGAATGTAGGCTTTAGATTCTCTTCATCAAATTCCATGCATGCATTCTCAAATGAGTTATTGCTGCAAGTACTAACAACAAGTTATGTTTCCCAAAATTTAAATCAATATTGTTCAACATTCAGTATTAGTATTTGGTAGACAACAACTAGTTTGTATTTACTATTGTTTTTTACGAATCGCTAAAGTGAAATGCATCATGCAAAATATTTATTTCTTTACTTTAAGCAGTAAGAAACCATGAAGTGGTATCAGCATCAAGGGACACAAGTGCAATCTATATCGCCTCACAAATAATAACTTGAACAAGACTTTTTTTCTCTCGAACATGCAGGAAAGCTGTGTATCATTATATTAAAAAGAAAAAGAATAGGTAAAGAACCCCGGTTACACCCACATCTACACACCCATAGGTTGTTCACAAATTACATACAGACCTTTTTTTCTTACAAGGACAAACGACATGGAACGACCTAGTTACTAGGGACAAGGGCCAACAAGGAGATCCCTCTCGCACCAGCCAACATCCAAGCAGACCTTAGCAGTAAAACATGTGATCCTGGCCAGTAACTAACAAGCAGTAATTCGCTCAACCTGCATCCAAGTCTTATCATGACTGCATAACAATATAGTGAACACGGACTAATCAAGTAACCACTAATCATTCATTTTTGCACTTGGACAAGCCAGAGTTAGTTCTGATGTTGGCAGCATTGCATCAATGGTGTTATAGGAGTGCAAATGTGGTAGATGGATTATTCTGTGGTTCAAATATTTCTTCAAAGGAAACAGTGAAAGAAGAAATTGTTTATAGGTCAAGTATATGGCTGGTCGAATTTAGTCTTAGTTGGTGCTTGATGCATAAAGAGGAAAGAACAAATAATCTATACCTTGTATCATCATTCCATTTTGCTGCATAGCATATGGAATATACCCAAAGCTTATAAATTAATTCAATCCACACACAAAAAAAAACATAATTTAAGTACAAGTTCATGGTTACAAATTTATTCTACCATAATACAAGATAACTTTGAGCTTGGAATGATAGGAACCTGTATTTTAGTGTTTTAAGTTCTCCATGATGTGTTGTTGCTAGAGTCAGGAAGGAGCCAGCATCAGCAAAAGACTCCAAAAGAGACATCCCCAGAGCGGCTCCTTCAAGTGGGTTTGTCCCAGCACCTACCTGAAAATGTCACCATAATTTTTTTAAGAGCTAAAGTTCAAAAGAAGGTGATTGAATCACTAGACAGCCCTTCAGCAACAAAATTCCAGTCATGAATTCGAGTATTCGACTAAGTTAGATTTTTTTTTCTCGAACGACGCAGGAGAGCTGCGTTGTCATTTCATTAAGATAGAAAGAACAAGAGTACAAAGGGCTGGGGAAAGAAACCCAGCCAAAGTAAAAAAAAACACAAATACACTCAAAAGGACCCAAGACCCTAACACCTAAGAAGCTGAAGATATTGACCAAGATAGAAAAGAAAAAAAAACCTAAGCTTAGATGCATGCACCAAAGACTGTACTCATCCTTAGTGGTCTGCAGTAACCCCTGTACATTAGGCAACGAACCTTCAAACACACAAGAATTCCGATGCTTCCAAATCTCCTAGGCCACTAAGACTAAGTTAGCATTGAACACGAATGCATTTTGAGAATCTTAAAATAGAAACAATTGTCACATCTGACTGTTGGAATATATGTGAATTGCGCACCTCTTCCCATCAACTTAAGCTTTTGAGTTGAACTGGTCGGTGCATGCGATTCGATATAGCAGTTCGATCTTGGTTAGCGCAATTAAATGCAATAATTGTTCCTCACTCCTATTCCATGTCTGAGGCCTGAGAGCCTCCATGTGAGGGGGAGTGTTGAAATATAAGTGAATTGCCCACCTCTCCCCATCAACTTAAGTTTTTGGGCTGAACTGGTCAGTGCATGCAACTCAATACTGACACACATAAATGTGTCCACCAATGTTTTAAGACGCTTTTGGTTGAACTGGTCGGTGCATGCAACTCAATACTGACACACATAAATGTGCCACCACCAATGTTTTAAAACTTTGGGCAGGATGATCATAAGTCCTTTATCAGAATGATGTTCTGGTTATGGCATAGCATAATATAAACACCAATGCATTTTGGGTATTTTAGAACACAAAAATTTCCTACACGGCTATGTGCAATAGATATTTGTCATAATCCACAATTCAGAAACATGCATTCTTAAATCTTAGCTTTCTGCAGCATGATTGCATGAGTGATAATAGAGGGAATATCACAGTTTGAAAAAAGAGACATGAATTGCACATAGAGCATGTTGGAAAACATAACCAGCAAGTACTTCATGCTTACAAAAGGCTATATAGGAAACAAGATGCATCCAATATCTATCAAGATGGATGCTAAACTGCTTACCTCATCCAAAAGGACCAAGGACTCTGAAGTTGACTCTGCACGAATGGCCTAATAGAAGAGGAAGGTTTGAATTTCACATTGATAGGCTAGGGATTTAAGACAGGTAGAAAACTATAAATGAAGCAGGATCCTTTTGTGTAATGGTATGTGCATTCAGTAACCATTTCACAGAATTAGGATTTAAAAATTAGAACCAATTAAGACAAATTCTAAAACATACACCAATCTGCTTCAGATGCCCAGAAAATGTAGAGAGTGATTGGGTCAGAGATTGCTCGTCTCCAATGTCAGCATAAACAGCATTGAACCATGGAATTTTTACTGGTTCAGAAGCTAGAATGTATAGACCTGCAGCAGAATAGACACTGTTATGCAGGATATTCCAGCTGTGAACACTTGAGACTTTGTTTGTTTGTTTGGACACTGTTATGTAGGATATTCCAGCTGTGAACACTTGAGACTTTGGTTTGTTTGTTTGGACACTTTGTTGTGCTTCCCCTTCTCTTAACAAAATATGTGCGATGCATGTTCTCGAAAAAAAAAAGAGAGAACACTTAGAAATGTTAGTGGTGAGTACTTATTATCTTTGGTTTCCATTGCGACAAAATGTGCAGTTGGTGACTACATCAATCAGACAAAAATCCCAAACATTAAGGAAAATCTGCAACTGCATAATCTACAGAAGCCTGTATAAGTCAGTAATGTTCACAATGGTGACAGTGAAACAATATGAATATGGTTACTCCATTACCTATCTTAGCCATCAATGATGCCAGGCCAACCGTCTTCAAGCTAATTGTTTTACCCCCTGTATTTGGGCCAGTTATGACCAAGACAGTAGTTTCTTCAGCAACCATAAAATCTACTGGTACTGGCTGGTCTTTCTCCAATTGGGAAACCTAAAAACAGGCGCAAAAATTATCCAATGAAACTAACAGCAATCATCAGTCATACCAAACAAAAACTAACCCTAAGTTTCATGGAATCAAGGTCTGACGCCAATTGATCTTCTGCAATATCTTGCCCATATATCCTCCTCCTCCGGATCTCCTACAACAAGGAAGTAAAATGACTACTGATCGACAAACAGGAAATGAAACCATTTTATACTCAAGGGTATATTCAGAAGTAAACAGATGTATCCTCGATTTCAACCAATACCCTTTTTGCAGTATTTTGTTATGAAAAAATTAAGAAAAAAATAAGCAGAATAACTTGGAGCCAGATAAACTCACCGCTGTGGCACTTGCAACATCCCTTTTAGCACGATGGATATTTTCCTGATGCCGCTGAAGAAGTAGTGGATGGTATGCATTTGGCATGTACAGTTTCCATGCCTTCTTAGGAAGTTGAGCTGAGGAAATTTGTTCGACAGATCCACATGTAGCACTAGTGACAGTTTCATTCTCAAAGTTTGGCAAATACAGGTCAGGAAATGTTCCATCATATGCTATACTGTATTTTGCACGAGCTGCGATCTGTAAAGAAGTGGTGAAAGTGATGAGTCCAAGAAACTTAGGAAAACATGGGTCAGAAATGCCATTCCACGGTTTCCAAAACTAAATAGTAACTCAAATAATTTCCCATGCCTTGTCAATTTTTTCACTGAGTACTTCAGAACATGAAGTATTAAGATCCATACAAAATAATGATTTAGAACAAACCGCACCTTATCGAGTTTAATTGTTTCCTGAAGCAAATTCTGAATGCTATCAAGATCAAGAAGAATCTGCAAACGAAATATAGAAAGCGAACATAAGAGAACAAAAAGTTATAAAATCAAATAGGCCATCTTTCACAACCTTATCAGTAAGTTTTGATAAGACATCCAGTTCAGCTTTAGCCACTAGTGCTCTTGATTCCTGCAACTCATCGTTCAACGGAATAGCAGCAATTGGTTCTATCATGCTTCCAGCACCTGACCCGCTACAGTACATATATGAACCTTTATCAAAATATATTCTTGAATTACCAGATCAAATAAAATTAGACATGTTCCTTGTACACACTGGTCACAAATTGTTAATAAATTTTGGGGGTTTGGGGCCACATGATTCTTCTGCCAAAAAAATATCATGCATGCAGATGTTATTACTGACAAGCACTGAAGCAGACAAATGAGTGCTAAAAGATATATAAATAAACCCAGCTTCCAAATGAATTGAGTAAAATTTAGTTAGTCATTTTGTAAAACCATTTAAAATTCCAAATCTCCAAATCTTATGGGAATCAGTCAACCATAAAGCAGGAGAATATATATGAGTCATATATTGCTAGAAGAAACAGAAAATGATCTGAGGAAATTGTCATTAATGAAGAATCTATAATGATTGACACACCTGGAGAGCAATAATCCATCAAAAATTGAAGAATTATCCGTGGTTGTTCTAATGCAGCATCTTCCATTTACAATGCATACTTCCTGTAAAAAAACATAGTTTGTAATTCATTGAATATGTTGTTTCCTTAGCAATAAGTGAGCTAAATGAAACAATACCGACAAGGAAGCTTCATCATCAGCATTGCGCATCAACTTGTCCATAAGCTGATATAACTGTAAAATTTAAAAAAGAAACACGTAACTTTTTAAGAATTAATCAACGCCAACAACATTCCATGAAAGAGTAGCTTTATCACCTTAAAATAAAACAAATGAACACCTTAGATTGTAAAATGTGCCTTGTAAATGCAACTAGGGCAAAAATATTGACACTAAGCTAGGATGCCTTATTTCGTCCAGTAACATATAGGACAACATCGAGCTTTTAGTTAGTGATGTAGCAACATAGCTTTTATGCTACAGTTATATTAGTGAAATAGAGCTGGTAATTCAGAAAAGAATAGTCTAGAAGGATAACTTATGCTTCATGCAGCACATCCATGGAATTGGCAATAAGTCAGGCATTACTGAAATTGTAAAAAAAGAAAAGGGTATCCACCTACCCTGCTCTCTAGCCGCTGTACTTGGTCTCGGTACCGTCTTAGCTCAGGGCTCTGGAAAAGAAAAAATTCATTCGAGTTAAGAAAACATAATCCATAGGAACACAATCGCCAAGGCCATAAAAATAGGACGTAAAAATAATAGTCAGGATAAGTTATAAAGAACCATAAGAAAAGAAAACCACAAGACCATGGATATGAGTTACAGCAAACAAATATGACATACTTAGTAGACGCCTAGACCAACTACTAACAATAATATGATTCATAAAGTCACTTCAGTTCAAACATCCATACATTTAGTTTTGATAAATTGAAATTAAAGAGTGAGTAAGCACGTGTGAATGCCTCTGGAATGTCTGGATTAATCTTAGGATGCCGCATCAATTGATCGCAAGGAATTTCAAATATGGATGACTGCCAAATTTCTTGTTTAACCCTCTATTAATTTAATAAACAGAATTGAGTTATTTCTCAGATAAGGCATTCATAAATTTGCGTATGAAATGCTAGCATAACATCACTGAAAAGAAATAGAATTAAAAATAGGGTGCAAAAACCAACTGCAGTATCTTTAACAGAGCCATCATCATCAATGATATCTTGTATGGATTTCACTAGTGACTTGTTAATGACAGCATCTAAAATCTGCAGTTCAGAACAAGTAGATTCAGTACAGTGCACTGTCATGAATGTTTTAAAAAATTAATAATAAGTGATGAAAAGATGCCAGATAGCAAAAAAACAAGATGCACTTACTGTTTCGGTAAGTGTCGTTAATCGACTACGTGAGCCTTCATCCAGCTTTATGGCAGCTTTAATATTTACTTGCAAGGATTCAACAAACAGCATCAGGCTAGCGACTGCCATTGCTTCCAGGCCTTTTATCACGGCGCCCCCAGAAACACAATGTATTGCTGACTCTATCTTCAGGTCAACATACAAACAAAAAGAATCAATAGTGTATTCACACACTACCACAACTAACATGATTGTGCCTAAGTATGTAAAGCAAAATATATTGCTAAGAATAGTGAAATTAAAATGTCATCATTAACAATTAAGATCGAGACTACAAACAGATTCAGAAACATGTGAGTTATTCTCCATGCATTTCGTACTAAATTTTATTTCATATTGGCATATCATGGATACAGTAGTACATTAGTTTCTCAAAAGTAAAAAACATGGAGTAGTATCATAGTAATAAACCAATTCAGAATGAACTTGTGTCTGGGTTACAGAACTTAACTAGTACAAGACACAGAAATGGTGCATAGGGAGCAGTTTAGTAGTTACTTCTACTGAGTACTGATCTCTACGGTTCCTAACAGGGTTAAGAAGCTATGCACAATTTGATTAATGAATTCTATGATAGATTGATAGTATACTGTCAAACCGCAAATATTTCAGGCAGCCTGATTCCTCACCGCAACTGTATCCAACCCCGAGAAATCCATCGCCCCACCAGCATTGTCAAGCAGCCACACGGCCGCCTCCGTCTCCTGGAGCAGCCTCTGGCTCTGCTCATAGCTCACATCTTCCACCTCCCACAGTTGTTTCTGCACCCGCATACCAAACCATACGACGCCTGGCGTCAGAAACAAACCCCCATCGTCGGTACTCCAGCTGCGAGAAATGGTATCCTGGGAGATCGGAGCGCGATACCTTTGTGGCGTCGCGGCCGTGGGCAGTGCCGGCGAAGGAGGCGACGGCGTCGCACACCTTGCCCCATTCGAGGAGGCGGAGGCTGCGGGCGGACGGCGAGAGCGAGGAGGCGGCGGCGAGGGAGCGGACGCGCAGGCGGAGTAGGCGACGCGGATGGGGTCGGACGGCGGGGACGGACGTCGGTAGGAGAGGTGAGGTGAGGGCGGCGATGGAGAGGCGAAGCATCAGGAAGAGGCTGCGACCTGCGAGTGATGGGTGAAAATGGTGCGATTTATTTTTGGATCGAAGAAGCCAAGCGGGGTTGCCCGCCGTTTTTGGATAGAATGGCTGCACGCGGGCGGATGAAGATGAACGACTGGCTTCTCCGCCTCCCTCCAGTTCCAGGTAGTTTTTCTTTTTCTTTTTTTCTTTTCTCTTTCTTTCTAGCAACACTCCAGTTCCAGGTAGTAGAAAATGGGCCAAACTGAGCCGTGATCCAAATTCGGATGGGCCTAAGTGAGCCGACACGGCAAGAAACTCAGGCGGCCGGTTACTATCCCCAACCCACCCCGGCATCGGTCGTCCTCTAAAACTGATTCTATTTGAAGCGCCGGGCGCCGCCGCGCCGGCAAAGCAGTCGGCTCTCCCTATTCTTGTCCCCAACCCCAAACGCTGCGGCGATAGCAACCATGGCCACGCCTCCTCCGCCGCCGAAACTCCAGTGCGGCCGCTCGCTGCTGGATCTACCCGACGAGCTCATCCCTGAGATCCTCCTCCGCCTCCCGCCGCACGACCCTAGGCGCCTCGTTCGCTGCTCGGCCGTCTGCAAGCCCTGGCGCCGCCTCCTCACCGACCCCGCCTTCCTTCGCCGCTACCGCGCGTTCCACGGGGTGCCTCCCATGCTGGGCCTCATCTTCTACCTGGAACTCCCCCGCAGTCGTTTCCTCGCGCGGTTCGTCCGCACCACCTCCTTCCGCCCTCGCACCCTCGACCACGCCGGCTGCTACGTGCGCGACGCCCGCCACGGCCGCGTCCTCTTCAGCAACGCCACCAGCGAGGAGAATGAGGATGAGCTCTTCGTATGGAGCCCCGTCACGGGTGAGCGGTGGGGGCTGGACATGCCGTCCCCGTTCGACTGTTGGAGCGTGGCGGTGCTCTGCGCTGCGGCCGCGCGCGAAGGGGGCTGCGACTGCGACCACCTCGACTGCCACGGCGGGCCCTTCCTCGTCACATTCGTGGACACCGACGACGATGGGAGGACGTACGCCCGCGTCTACTCCTCGGAGACCGGAGCCTGGAGCGACGCGACCTACGCTCAACACCCCAATAACCTCGCCATGGACATGAAGGATCCCAGCGCGCTTGTGGGAAATAGGATCTACTTCCCCGCTGCAGGGAGCAAGACCATCGTGGAGTACGACTTGGGTCGCCGGAAACTCGCATTTGTCGACCCGCCGTTAGCGCACCAAGGTCACGGTATCCTCATGCCGGCAATGGGCGGTGGCCTGGGGTTCGCCAGCGTGCGGGGGTCCCGCCTCTACCTGTGGTCGAGAGAGACCGGTTCCGCCAGAACTGCGGCGGCATGGACGCCGAGCAGGGTCTTGGAACTCAACACACTGCCCAATCGCAGGACTCGTGTCCCCTTGAACCAACCAACTGCGCTTGGCTTCACGGAGATCTTGATGGAGGAATATGTGACTGTGGTTGGCTTTGCGGAGGGCCTCGGCGTCATCTTCGTCAGGACAAGTGCTGGCGTCTTCGCGATTAACCTGGAGTCTGGCCAAGTCAAGAAGATGTCCAGCAGAAGGCCCGGCGTTGTCATTCCTTACATGAGCTTCTATACTCCAGGTAATTTCTAGTAGCCCTGTACAGCATTCTTGCTTAGTTGTGATTTTCAGCAATTTGTCACAAAAGAAAAAACTGTCTATGACTGGAACTGGATACTCAAGAGAATCGAGGTTATGAATGCAGAATGCTATCAAATCTAATATGGTCTAAGTCAGTGATCCAATTTTTCCTGTACAGTGTACTCTCCTCTATAGCCAATCCCAAGCACACGCCAAAGAAGAACCCAATCACATAGATTTTTGAAATCACGACTCAGTTTGTTGGAATCTGAGCTATGGCATGGTTATGAGTTTATCAATTGTGTCTTTTTCAGATCATGCTACGGGCTTACCACCAGTTCCATGATGACAACACTGGGATCCATTCATTCCATGATGGTGAACCTTCTGTTGGTGCATTGGCTTATGGCAGACATGACGCTTCAAGTGCTTTGTTTTTAGCTGAGCATAAGCAATCAAAGAGTGATCATGGTCAATTAGTTGTCTCCATTCCTGTTGAATCCGAAGGATCGTTGTTCCCAAAAAAATAAATATTAGGATCGTGGACTGAAATCTGTGTCAGGTTAACATTCCGGTTTTAAAATTCTTTGGATATGCTTGGTAAGGGAACTTGTGGAACTGATAGATGAATCCACCCTTTTTCGTGCAGTGAACATCTGCCGTTTGCTATACAATCATGAATGATGCTATGCGACTGTATCCATCGTGACTTGACTGATGTTTCGTGAACACTCAACTTGTATCTGCATTTGACAAAAGTTATCAAGCACATGTGCAGCTTACTTCCTAAAACTTATATATATCCTCCAGCATACATCATTAGTGAAAGATATATATTACAGAAAAGACATTACCTAGCCAGTTTCATGAATAACAGCTGTACAGGAAAAATCGTTACTGACAATGTTACTGACATTGTTGAAGAAAACTTAGATGAGGAATCAGGTGTCCCTTGGAGCGGAGGCGATCAAGACGGCGGCCCTTTTTTTCCATAAGCAAGATCCACATGAGGAGAACCAGTTGGTCCCTTTTGCTGCTTATATAGCAGCCCTTCTGATGCTTAGAGCAGGATCTAGTGGATGCTCTGTTGCTTAGTTGACGTGGGCTAGTGCCCCTGTAGTGGGACACTCTTTGTTTTTTGGTGCGCTTTTGTTCTGTTCTCTGGGGGAGCATGTTCTAGCATATGTTCCCTGTGCGTTCATATGTTACTAATGTTAGGGCCTGTTTAGATTGGGGATGAAAATTTTTTGGATGTCACATCGAATATGTCGGAAGGATGTCGGGAGGGTTTTTTTGAAACTAATAAAAAAACAAATTACATAGCTCGTCAGGAAACTGCAAGACAAATTTATTAAGCA
>Ga0182004_10000468_pt1 | contig 24462 bp, 17 predicted proteins | sample Sormic07211540_1_FD_120479 | JGI IMG/M metagenome (GOLD analysis project Ga0182004, IMG submission 120479) | Endophyte microbial communities from Sorghum bicolor roots, Mead, Nebraska, USA - 072115-40_1 MetaG | ecosystem: Host-associated > Plants > Roots > Unclassified | place: USA: Nebraska...
ATGTAGTAAGTTATATGTATAAGTTATGTGTGTAACTTTGTCACAATGAAGGTATATGTTAAAGTCACGTATATGAGTTATACGTAAAAGTTTGTTCCATAAGTTATACGTAAAAGTTGTGAGTACAATTTTTCAAAAAAGAAAAGTAGCAAATTTTTTTTGCCTAAAATAGAAAACTTTCCAAAAATAGAAAATTACAGGATTTTTTTTTGTCAAAAAAGAAAAGTCGTGGGAGCTGTCTGATCGTTCGCTAGATTCAAATCTACTGAACGTTCGCTATTTAGTGAGTCCGACTAACAAAGAATTTAATGATACTTGGTTGGTACCAAAAATGTTATTATTTTGCTATATAAATTTGGTCAAACTTAAAAAAATTTGACTCTCCAAGATTCTTGAAATGACTTATAATTTGGAACAGGGAGTACGTATAAAGAACATAAATAGATTTAACACAAAAAGGCACACATCGATTTGAGTATTTATTATTACTCTCTGCATCCGACAATTGGATGTTGGTGCGATGCTGCAAATATAGCTCACTATATATTAGTTCTATAAGCATGAAAGTGATAATAAATTTGTTGAATTACTATACCAAAAAAACCATTACGCCATGTGTTGCCGGTGACGTTACTGACTTCGCCATATCTCAATTTTATTTCGTCTTCCGCCCCTGGTTGACTCGATCGATGCTGCTCCGTCATATAGGCAGCAATTCGTCAATTGCCAAATTGAAAATGACGAGAAAGCTCTGCTTCCTTGCACGCAATACACACACACACACACACAAACGAATCATCACGCTTGTCACTATATATTTTTTTCAACTCCCACAAACTCTCAACAATCACTGGTGCATGCAGTACAGCTAGTGCACACATGGACAGTGTAGTCAGCTCACCAATGCCATCGATCTCTTTCAGTAGCCGGCGACTCCTGCGCCCAACTTTCTATCGCCGTGTGGCGAAGGGAGAGGCTGCAACTACCTAAAATCTAGAACCAATTTGTGATGTGATTCGAGCTCTGATAAAAAAAAAATGTTCCAGTAGGGGCCTCTGGATTCCGGCTCCTGCTCACCTACACGGGCCGCTCGTCTCAGCTTTCCTCCCGCCTTAGCTCACCTACTAAACAAGTGTAAAATCACGTAAGATCACCGTGTCCTTAGCCCGTACACCGGTTGGTACTCTAATCTCGTTCGCTCCACATGCGCCTGCCATCAGCGGAGATGGTACGGTAGTGGTGATCTATGCTAGATTTAGGATTTCACGGCTTACTCATTTAAGATTATCTGTCGAATCTTCAGGTTAGTATTTTTCTCTTATAATAAATTAGTGAGCAATCAGGCAAAGCGAACAGGCTGTCAGGTTATGCTTCCGGTCAATCTGGTTGTTTCAGGTTCCCCCATCTTTTAACTTCTGTCAGTGAGCTAGTAGCTCATGTACATAAGGATGTTCAGATTGTGGACACTGGAGAGTTCGTTCGTTCGATTACTCAAACACAGAAGTACTTACTCTACAGTAAACCTGTACGCACGTACATAATAATGGCTTCTACGTATACGTGTCTGCACGGAGAGGCTCTTTTTTTCACCTCTTGGAGCACAGCGGCACGTGTTTTCCGGATATGGACGAATCGGATATTGACTAGTGCAAAGCAGGCCTGGGGCTAACAAGGGGTCTCGTACCAAGATCCTCCGGTCCAGTCCAGCAGGTACACCATGTACATTTACTGCACTGCACACACACACACACACACACACTACACAGCCATGTGCGTACGTAGAACGCGGCAAATGCTCGGCCATGCATGTACGCACAAAAGTTCCTCCTCTCACGAAAATGTACGCCGCCGAAAACGGGCGTATGTACGCGATATGGTTGAGATCTTCGCCTCCAGTCGTGTAGTACGTACCTGAGAACCGTATTTGGAAAAGAAATGCACACGCGGCGAGTTTGTGTTGCCGAGGCCTCACCGCGGTGGTGCACTCCGCCGCACCGGCTTGGCTGCGATGAAAGCAGCCTGCATGCAGCTGGGGCCTTTGGGGACACCGATCGAGCACTTAGATCGATTGGAGCAGCCGAGAAAAGGCTGTATCGGAGCGTACGTGTCAATACCGTCAGAAATTCACAACAGATATGGCCACAGAAAAAACATCATACATATTCTTTTCTACTCTATTCGCTTTATGATAAAAAGTATTGTTCGCAGTTTATTGTAAGAAAGAAAATACTGACAGATCAACAGAGCGTACTCCATGTGGACACCGAGCAGTTGATAGAGTATATACTGTACTGAATGTTTTTTGTCGGACGGGGAACCTACGCAGATGCTGTTGTTGCTACGCCTCGTGACTGCCGATCAGGGCGCACAAGCGTCAACGGCGACGCCAACAACAATGGGCTGTGTGCTGGCTCACAAAAATGTTGCGCCTGTGCTTTCGCTGTCTCCTTGTTTCCTTGGACCTGGCCTCCAATTTCAAGGAGGAAAAGGAGTGCTGTACTATAAAGGCCTTGTTTAGTTATAAAGAGGTGAGTGTCATGTTTTGTAGGACGTTGAAAGAGGTGTTCAAATACTAATAAAAAACTAATTATATAACTCGGCTAAAAACTACGAAAAGAATTTATTAAGTCTAATTAATCTATCATTAGCACATGTAGGTTACTGTAGCACTTACGGCTAATTATGGACTAACTAGGTTTAAAAAATTCGTCTCGTGATTTTAAACTAAATTATGTAATTAGTTTATTTTTTTATCTATATTTAATACTTTATGCATGTGTCGAAACATTCGATGTAATGAGTGAAAACTTTTTGGGTTAGAAACTAAACAAGGCCAAAGAATCTCAATTGCAACTTTGCAAATGAAAGGTCCCTGGCAGCAGTACTATCTGATTAAATCATCTTGTTTAGTTCGGAAAAAGGAAAAAATTATAAATATTATATAGAATATGTTAGTATATATTTAAATTATTAAACATGGACTAATAAAAAAACAAATTACATAGCGCATCTAGAAACTATGAGATGAATTTATTAAGTCTAATTAGTTTATCATTAACACTGTTGGTTATTATAGTTATTATGGCTAATCATAGATTCATTACGCTTAAAAGATTTGTCTCACGATTTATAATTAAATTATATAATTAGTTTTTTAATCTATATTTAATGCACTTTGCATATGTCGAAAGACTTTAATGGGATGGGTGAAAAGTTTTTAGGTAGAAAACTAGACCCTGTTCACTTCAACTTATTTAACGAATCTACCGGTCATTCAGCAGTATTTTTCTCTTATAAAAAAATCAATAATCAGTACATTCGGTCATGGCTTTTGAGATAAGTGAACAGACTCTAAACAAACCTTTAGATGTTAAAGTTTAACCGGTACTGTAGCTTTTTTATTTTGTTTGACAATTAGTGTTTAATTATGGACTAAGGGTTTGTTTAGATCCCAAATCTTTACATCCCAAGACTTTTGGCCGTAAACTTTACATTCCAAATACGTGTTTAGATGCTTCTCAAATCTTTTGGTCTGCAACACACAAGACACGGGCCCCTAAGCAAGTTTACACAGTTTTGGGCTCCAAGGTTCTAAATTCCAAATCTTTACAGCCCAAGTTTTACAGGCCCCTGCTTAGATCCATTCTTCCAAAAAGTGTTCATTTCTCCAAAAGTTTTGGCTGTTTGGCTGCATCTAGACAGGGCCTAACTAGGCTCAAAAGATTCGTCTCGCAAGTGTTTTAGTTTCATAAATAGTCTATATTTAGTACTCCATATATGTGTCTATACATTCAATGAGATGGGAGTTAAAGTTTATTGAAGCAAACCAAACATGGCCAAATTCTCGTTTAGGCCTTGTTTAGTTTGCGAAAAAATTTAGATTCTGGCATTTTCGCTTGTATTTGGTAATTATTGTCCAACCATGGACTAACTAGACTCAAAAGATTCATTTCGCAAATTACAGACAAACTATGTAATTAGTTATTTATTTTATCTTTATTTAGTGCTACATGTATGTGCCACAAGATTCGATGTGACGGAGAATCTTTAAAATTTTTAAAAACTAAGGCATTGTTTTGAATTTTTTTTGTTCCGGGTACTTTGTTTAGTTCACCCCAAAAACCAAAAACTTTTTAAAATTCCCCGTCATATCAAATCTTGGAGCACATGCATGAAGCATTAGATATAGACGAAAATAAAAACTAATTACACAGTTTGCCTGTAAATCACGAGATGAATCTTTTGAGCCTAGTTAGTCCATAATTGGATAATATTTGTCAAATAAAAACGAAAATGCTACAGTACCGAAATCCGAAATTTTTTCGGAACTAAACAAGGCCTATAGCATTTTCGTTTTTATTTGGTAATTATTATCCAATTATAGATTAACTATTTATCCCACGATTTACAGACAAACTACGTAATTAGTTTTTTGTTTTCGTCTATATTTAATATTCTATATTTTGAAAAGTTTTTTTTTTATTTTTTGGGTGAACTTAACATGGCCCGGCCTTATTTTACCGCCAGGCACCAACATATACTGCATGGCCTATGAATGGCCTCCGACAGGTGCAGGCAGATTACTTGGGCTGCCTGCCTGCGCCTGCTCGGTTGCTCCAAGCCTCGAGCGCACCAGTTGGCCGTGTCAGTTCAACTACCACCAACCCCTGCGCTTTAATGCCGGAGCACCTTCACTTCAATTCAATTCACCGCTCGCTCGCTGCATCCTCTGCTTCCCTTCTTTACCACCACCAGTCCACCACCACCACCTTCCCTCCCTCCCTCCCTCCCTCTCCTGCGTTGCTGCTAGAGCCTTCGTTCCTGGCGGCGGGCCCCGGTGCTCGTCGTTCGATCGTGGACGACATGGGCGCCGCGGCGGCGCGGTCGGCATTGGCGTCCGCCGGCCGTGCGGCGAACGAGGCCGTAAGCTTCGTGGTGTTCCTGCTGCTGGACGCGCTGGAGGTGCTGCTGTGCGTCGTGTACAAGGTGGCGGACTACGTGGTGGAAGGCGCGTGGCGTCCCTGCTACTGCTCGTCGTCGGCGGCCACGGGCAAGATCGTCGTGTCGGAGCGGGGAGGCTCCAAGGTCGTCAGCATGCTGTCCGCCACCAGGCTCCACCTCGAGGACATCTCCGACACGCTCTACACGCGGCCCTCCGTGCTGGCCTCCGCCGCCGCGGCGTCGTCGGCGTCCTCCCAGTCCCAGCGGCGCGCGCCGGCGCCGGGGGTCACCGTGCACTCCGCCATCGTGCAGATGCTCCGCGGCAAGGTCGGCGCCGGCGCCGGAGACGGCAAGCACAGGCCGTACCCGTCGCCGCGCTGGTCCGACTGCCACTGCGCCAACTGCAACCCGGCGGACACGGACCGCCTCCTCTTCGTCCACGTCGAGGCGCCGCCGCAAGGTACGCCGACGGAGGAGGACGTGCTGTTCATCCACGGGTTCATCTCGTCGTCGGGGTTCTGGACGGAGACGGTGCTGCCGCACGTGAGCCCCGCGGCGCGTTCCCGCCGCCGGCTGTTCGCCGTGGACCTGCTGGGTTTCGGGCGGAGCCCGAAGCCGGCGGACTCGCTGTACACGCTGCGGGAGCACGTGGAGATGATCGAGCGGTCCGTGATCGAGCGCCACGGGGTGAGGTCCTTCCACCTGGTGGCGCACTCGCTGGGCTCCATCCTCGCGCTGGCGCTCGCCGTCCGGCACCCCGCCGCCGTCAGGTCCCTCACCCTCGTCGCGCCGCCCTACTTCCCGGTGCCGCGCGGGGAGGTGGGCACGCGGTACGTGCTGCGGGCGGTGGCGCCGCGCCGGGTGTGGCCGCCCATCGCGTTCGGCGCCTCCGTGGCGTGCTGGTACGAGCACCTCAGCCGCACCGTCAGCATCGTGCTCTGCAAGCACCACCGCCTCTGGGAGCTCGCCTTCCGCGTCTTCACCCTCTACAGGTACGTCACCGTTATTCAGAGCAAGGTGAAATTAGGTCAGCGACCGATCGACCGGCTCAACGGCATTTTCTTGGCATCAGCATCATCATCATCCAAGAGGTTTAAGGGTACTGGTTCATGATCCGCATGGCCATCTTCCATTGGTTGGGTTTGATTTGCACAAACCTAGGGAATTTATTACGGCTTTCAAAAAAATTTTGCAAAACAGGCACCGTAGCATTTTCGTTTGTATTTGACAAATATTGTCAAATCATGCACTAACTAGACTCAAAAGATTCGTCTCGTCAATTTCGACCAAACTGTGTAATTAATTTTTATTTTCGTCTATATTTAATACTCTATACATGCGTCTAAAGATTCGATGTGATGGGGAATGTGAAAAATTTTTGTAAAATTTTTAGGGAAGTAAACAAGGCCTAATCAAGGTCGTAAAGGAGGAGATCACATTGATATCGATAGGATCTCAGGGTGCTCCACTGTCCACTCCACACTCTCTTTGTACTGCAGCATTTAGGAGCTGGGGCGGGGCCCAGCCTGCACCTGCAGCTGCCGCTGCACCGCTGCGTCGATGTGATCAATGGCAGTTAATAGGGTGCATAGGAACCAGTTGACCCGCGGTCAGCAGTTGGGGGGTGCTTTGGTGTAGGAGGGCCATCTGCCGGTCCACTGCCGGTGCCGTGTGGCATGGGCGCATGGCAAGTCCTAGTGATACAAACAGCTACTGTATTCCGTTCCAAATCTGATCTAAGTTTAACTTAGAACAAAAACTAAAACAACTTATAAAAATTAAAATTGAGGCACTGTCATATCAGTGAAGCCTTAGGCCAGGCAAGACAACATTTTTTTTTTCACTAACGTAGCCACGCATAAGCTTTGCAAAAACATCTGGGGTGGAATTTTTCACGTTTCTTGCGGCCGTAGACCTTCTTCTACGAAATTGTTGTTAGATTGGTATGAATATGGTTTAAGAGTGTTTATATTTCTTCAATTGTTTCAACACTTCACAACGCATGTTGGAGGAAAAAATACCAAAAAGTATCGTTCATTTTTAGTACCAACGAACAATAGGTATCTTTTTCACGAAAAAGGTGCATCATCATCGTATTAATGCCTAAAGTTAACGAATGTAGTCATCCGTTCTTTTATTTGGTTGTATATATACTAAGCTTATTTAGCAGTATAACAATAAAAGGAAATAGCCATTACTTTTCAAATACCCTCGCTTGTCGCTTCCAAGATAAGGGTGCCATAAAAGGAGTGGATACATACAGTTCATCCCTCTGTATATTCAGATATAGCCAGCGGGGTGCATGTGCATGAACAAGAATCTGATGAACTGCTCCAACTAGTAGCAGCTAAATCAAAGCACAAGTTTGGTTTGGTTTGACTGTTTGAGAGAGATACGGTTACATATTTCTGGCTAACCAAACCAACCATTCGTCGTGCTCCATCCTCCTGGCAGGGTGCGGACCTACCTCATGGACGGCTTCTTCTGCCACACCCACATCGCGTCGTGGCACACCCTGCACAACATCATCTGCGGCAGCGCCGGCAAGATCGACAGGTGCCTCGAGGTGGTCAGGGACCAGCTCACCTGCGACGTCACCGTCTACCACGGCAGCGACGACGAGCTCCTCCCCGTGCAGTGCAGCTACGCCGTCAAGGCCAAGATCCCGCGCGCCCAGGTGAAGGTCGTCGACGGCAAGGACCACGTCACCATCGTCGTCGGACGCCAGAAGGACCTGGCCAGGGAGCTGGAGGAGATCTGGGACAGGAAACGGTGAGAGAGACTGCTGGGTAATTTTATTTATTTATAGGATGGTGAAGAAGCCACAAGGAGTGTTAAGAGCACCACGCACCTCATAATCAATCAGGTTAACAAGAGGATGGGTCTTCGTAGAAGAAGATGGCTGCCAACAAGCACCAACGAAGAGTTAGAGTTTCCTAATGGAGGCTACAGGAAGGACGTGTTAAGGGCAGACGCGCTCGAGAGAAATGTGAAGAGTACTTAATTACATTTACCTTTTTTTTTTCTTTTGTTCATTGTTTTTCGACTGGTTCTCTGGTTTTCATATTGAAGGCCGAGAAAAAAATTTCTTGCACGGCCTGTGTGTAATTATGATATAAATGATTAGTGGTTTCAGTTGTAATCCCTGAACAGAAAGTGATATGGCCCGATTTGTGGAGCTTGTGTTCCCTCCCCCCAACACATACACTCACCTTTATAAATACACAAACTCTACTCCTATAAACACCTCCGAAGAATCGAGCTGATAGATCTCAAGATTTACTCTTACCCATGCACTCCTGCAAGATATAAAACTATATGACAGTAATATACAATGCAAAATGAATCATAAATGAAAACACAGGATCACGAATCACTCAAATAGTACCAGCAGAACTGAAGAGAAGTTTTTGACGTCTTGCATGCTCGATGCTTCCAACTCAACGAAAGAACCCAATCAATATAGAGATCTCATCAATCAATATATGATGAAGACGATCCAAGGAACCATGGTGAGATTGAACATCCACATTATTCCCATCATCTCATGCCAGTGGGTACGAGTGGTCGGTCCACCTCAGATCTGGCCTCTTGAGTCTAAGTCAACCTGCAGAGATTCAGAGCAAGTTTTGCACACCATACCTTGCTGTACCCTGTGAGCATATTGCGTCTAAGAAATTCATCGTCGCCTCAATGGTTTCCATAAATGATGCAATGAAATTGTGAATGGCCCCAACATGCTCCAAGAATAAATATACATGCCTTCTCACAGCATAGCAAAATCAATATACCTGCGCACTGTCCAACTCCTTCCCATCAACTGTTCACTCAGCTTTCCTAATCTTTACCTGATATGAATATATAGAGATCATAAGAGCCTACCACACAAAGGACAATAAAGATAAAAGACGCAGATACAGTCCCGCACCTCGGGCCACAGCTTTGCTGTAGTTGTGCAGATTTATTACAGCTGTCCTGCCCATGCCTGCACAACAGAACGACCCAAACCTAACAACTCGCCACACTAAGGCCTTGTTTAGTTCCCAAAAATTTTACAAAATTTTTCAGATTCCCCATCACATCTAATTTTTAGACACATGCATGAAGTATTAAATATAGACAAAAATAAAAACTAATTGCACAGTTTGGTCGAAATTGACGAGACGAATCTTTTGAGCCTAGTTAGTCTATGATTGAATAATATTTGTCAAATACAAACGAAAGAGCTACAGTGTCGATTTTGCAAAATATTTTGGAACTAAACAAGGCCTAAAAGTAATTTATGTGTAAGCAAGAGTTGACTGAACTGAATGGCGGATGCAGGACAGACATGTAAAGATTTCATAATGTGCTACAGTGAGCTTAAGCCTGCTCATTCAATACAAGTGCTCTCCATTTTAGGTTTCCATCAATCCTCCCGTGACCACCCAGGCGCCCAGGCAAGTGGCGGACCACAAGCCCTGGACAGTGTCACAGTGGCCTTATGCACCATCTAGGGTTCCTGCCGTTCAAGAACTGGGCAAAGCACGCCTGCATAAAGAACAAGAATAAGTAAGCAGCGCTGTAGCCACGTCCCAACCAAGCTAGGATCGTTGGGAGTGATTTATAGATCCTTCACGACACTTACACGTCTCTTTTTTTTTTTTTCACTCCTACACAAGAATTCAGATAGCAAGCATAAGTAAATGATATCAGTTACCGAAGCTATTTAATACTTCCTCCAGTCCATTCCAAATTATAAGTCACTTTCACTTGTTTGGTACATCAATTTTCCTATGTATCTAGATATATTATATGTCTAGATACATAGCAAAATTTATATACCAAAAAAGTCAAAGCGACTTATAATTTGAAACGGAGAGAGTAAAATGGTTTAGATTAAATCTGGAGATCGAAACACATACCTTGAGTCCTGGACTCAGATTTTCTATGGAGCATATTGAAATTAACCCTTGTCCAGCAGGGAGAGCATAGGAAACTGCTGCAACATTTAACAACTCAAGAGCACACAAGATACACGTGAGAAGGCACAGTAATAAAAAAAAACAATACATCAAGAGAAATCTGTGCGGAGTAATTAACGAAGTCAAAAGAAATCACTGGGCAAAAAACTTAGATACCAGCTCTGGAAGATTATGCTACCGAACCTTGTGGGAGCAAAAATTTTAGACAAGAACTCCAATAGGAATAAGTATCAGATACACCCTGGGAACAAAGACCTTTACAGAGTCTCAAGAAAAAAAAGGAGTTTTACAGGGTCTCAAGAAAAAAAAAACAAAGAGCTTTAAAGGGTCTCAAGAAAAAAAACAAAGAGCTTTACAGGGTCTCAAGAAAAAACAAAGAACAATACTTGGCATGGGAAACATCCAAAACATATTTGAGAAACAAATATGTCATGTAGTTACTGGAACCTGATGCATGGTACTGCTTCCTCCATTCCAAACTATAAGACGTTTTGCCTTTTCTAGATTCATAGTTTTTGCTATGCACTTGGATATACACTGTGTCTAGATGCATAATAAAAACAATATATCTAGAAAGACTAAAATGTCTTATAATTTGAAAAACGAAGGGAGTAGTAAACATCCTGAACTTGCAGATCTGAAGCACATCCAAGAGGAGAAAGTAAAGTTCTACCGTCAGAGCTCCAGATACATGATACAAAAAGAATAGAAACATGATGCCTTGGTCAAAAAGTTATACAAAACGGCAGTGTGTACTGAATAGACAGACTTCTGCCTCCCTTGAATCCATGCAAAGATCTGGAAAAACTTCAATCAGCTGGGAGAGTCGAATGAAAATCAATCATTTCATACAATTATAAGATATGGAGAGACACAAATCAACTGGGGAACTTCGGGGCAAAACATCATTTTAGGGGGCAATCATTTAGCATTCGAGAATCATCAAGGGGGCTCATTATAAGCAACCAAGGATATACAAAGGGCTGCAAATCTCTGCCAAACTGCAGCCTTTCTATAAGTTAAACGCTTGTTAGAAACTGCAAAACTGTACAACAAAGAGAGAAGAGGATCTACTTTGGCGAAGTTAACTCTGAACAACGAACAGGATTAATCCGCTAGGCTAGACTCAACTACCGCCATGAAAGGCGCAAAAGCCCTCATTGCATATGAGACCACGCTGAATCCAGGATCTTCATATGCCACTTCATCAAGCCACAGAAACTTAACTTGGCATCCAAGCTTACTGCATGCACAACATGCTTGTCGAGTGCACAGAGGTCTAAACCTTTGACTGACCTATAGTTATGATGATGGAAATGATGCCTATCTAAGTACAGAATTACATGGTGTTGATCTGGTCAATGCTCTTCTGGACCACGCTTATAGTCTGGGTAATAGGTGCCCTTGCTGATCTTGAGGCAACACTGATGAGCCACACTGGCTTCTGAAGTGAGGTTTTAGTTCACTTGGATCAACAATCACTGATTGATAGCTTGGTGTTTTAGAGTAGATTCCTTTGCACAAAACACCTCACTACACATGTGAATCTTAAGGTTTGGCAGACTTGCTAACAACATGCAAATGCTTGTCAACCATTTTGTTCACAAAGGATTCAATCTGCATGGATGGTAAACACCATGAGTTAAAACACATAACATTATTCCAATTAATGTAAAAGAATTATCAGAAGACATTATCACGGTGCAGAATGGCTCATGTGGCCAGAAGGCCAAGCCATAAGGCAGAAGTCAACAGAATAATGCTCATGATTGATAGAGAGCTACGCAGTATTAGCAAGGAAGGGTCTCGATAGAACTACAAAACTTTGGTAAGTGAACACCGCTGTACCTTAATTTTCCTTTTAGCATCAAGAAACTCAAGAGTAGTCATCGATTTCTCTCCTTCTGAGCATGTATCAATGATCTGTTGAGGCCAGAGAAAAGAGACTACTGTCAGTATTATTACTATCATCACCTAAATTGATGGAAATAACACTAAAAGAGAATGGAGCAACACATGCAGCATTATGTGGGAAATGAACTAAGTTTTCAAGTTGTCAACCCAAAAATCAAAAGACATTTTTAAAATGTATCTACATATACATGGTATAATACCTTGTTAACAGATTTGCGCATGATTGATTTGTACCCTTCTCGGTCGATCTTTTTTCCTCTATATAATGGCATCAGCAGTGAGGCTATAAAATTCACGAGACCCTGTTTTATATGCTCCACACCTCTTGATTGCCGCTCAGATGCAGGTTTGCTATCGGCACCCTGTGAGGCTGAACTACGGCATGTCTGCTTCTGACTACATGAATCATCTTCATCAGGTATGCGTATCCGACTGTAGAATTCTTTATCAGCTTCCATTGCCTGTGCCTGCCACCTCTCAATGGCTAGAGGATCCTTGACACCATCAATGCAGATTGTATCAGTATCCACCCATGCCCTCGTAAACCGACCGTATACAACACCAGTATCAGTGTTTGCTAGGCAAGCTGTCTCATTTGAGTGGTTCTGCTGAGTACAATTATCATGAGAAATTTTCAAGCTGTCAGCATCAGCGCAGTTGGTGTTGTCAGGCAAATCCTTAGTTTTGACATTCTTGGAATCATTTTCTGATATGCACTCAAGTCTCCCAAAATTATCCTTCAATGCTCTTTTTCTTGTATTGGGTTCGTCCAAATGGTGATCACGAATCACAAAAGATTCGAACGATGGTATCTCTGGAAGCTCACGAGGCACACTTATCTCTGCCTCTACAGATGCATATGCCTAAAAACAGACAGGAGTCATGAGTTAGATGGCTTTCCTTTTCTTTTGTAGAACATGTTCATTATTCTGGACCAACACCACCAACTAGAATATTTGTATATGCAACTCTAATTCTAATTCAAGCCTTATGTACCATAACTGGCCATTGGCCACCTCAAAGTTTGTCAAATTTCTATTGATTATCTCAGTTACTGAATCTAAACAATAAACTAGTCAGTTAAAACTGCTTACAAGTTTGAAATTTCTAAACCTCCAATTTCCATGTTTAATTTTAAAATTTCCATTTTTAGTGATATATTCGATCAACAGTGATAAATATACTTGCTCTAATAGTTGCATGCAAGGTATGTCCCAAAAAAATGCACAAAATAAGGAGATTATAAATTCAAGAAAATAACATGGAAATGACCAAACTAGTTCATTTTAAAAAGGATATCCTTTTAAAAATACTGGAGATAAGTGCTTCACGGTAATAAATGAACAGAAAGAAGGGGAACAGATTGTATTATAAATAAGGAAAAAAATGAAAATGTCTCTGTAGTTTTGCATTCAGAGCTACACGGTACACAATAACACACCATGTAGTATGCAACAAGTCTAACAAAAAATACACGCCCCGAATTTTGAAACAGATAAACAACGCTTAAATAAAAAAACTAAAGCAACCTACGAGGAACAAGGTTGGCTTTGTAATATTAAGAAAATAGGCACAAAAATTCACTTCGATGAGGAACTGAAATTGGGCAAACCCTTAACCAACTGAGCTAGGACCACCTTCTTAATAACGACTAAACTAGCATAAATTTCCATGTCCGCAGTGGCAGGTAATGAAATTGTGAAAATATAAAGAGCCAACTCTGGTGTCAGGTAATGAAACTGCTCTAATATAGAGAGGCAGATAACAATCTTTCTCAGCTTTTTATGGATAATGTTCTTATCAGAGACGATAAGGATGGTCAATGGTAAATATTAAAACCTGATTAGTTGGACAAATCTTAATCAAAAGAAAATTTTAGTCACAGACCTGTGCAGCTGCTATGGCAGCAACTCGAGCAGCCTCGGCAGCAGCAAATGCAGCAGCTTCTTCCTCGGACATAGGAATGCCACACTCCACCTTAGATTCAATACCATGTTGTTGCTTTTGGGAAAGCAACTTGCCATCAGACAAAGCAGCTGTCACAGTTTCCAATTTCATTTCCTTGTTCTCATACTTCTTGTTTGTCTTTGGCGGTGACTGACTACTTGCGAATCTTGTACGCTGGCGCTGGGAAACTACTTTATTATTGTCCAAAGTTTCATTTGGCACACGTAAGGCAGGCTTTACTGATTGCAGATCCTTACTCTTGGTCTTACTCAATTCAATTGATGGTATTCGACGCAGCAATTTGAGTCCACCATTTCTATCCTTTTCTCTACGAAAAACTTCAATCCACACACTGACCAACTGCCGAGCTATAGCACGAATATCTCGGCTTGTGTGCACACAAACCTTTTCCTTTACAGTCTTCCCAATTCCTGCATGAAGTTGAAAAAAGAAGAATCAGGTTTGTCACCAGGCTACAATGACAAATAACTTATACAAACATCCACGGCACGCTCTAGTTATAACAAACATAGATCAATGTAGTAGTGCACTCAGATACTCAGTAGTTCTCCTTTGATCGACCTAGTGAATAAACAAATACATAAAAAGTACAATAGGAAGGGCTTTGCTAAATTGGTAAGGTAAATTAGATTCCTAATAAGAATGTGATAACCTAACCTATGGTTTTGTACCCTTCCAAAGATAAGGCTGGAAGGGAGGAACATGAAAATCATGTCAAGAGACATTCTCTAACGCCATTTAAAGGGACATGGAGATACTGAGCTTTGCACAGACCTGATAAACGTACAGCTACCAGATCAGTGGAAACAAGCACAAGCAAACGCACACAGTGCCGCAGTAGTTGAGTAGCATTTTTCCCAAGTGAATCCTGCCAAAATCAAAATGCAAACATGAAGAACTTCAATATAGGAAAAGTACCAGTGTTATGTAATGCTTAAAGAAACAACTCATTAATCAACTTACAAGTATCCAAGAGTTTAGCGTATGTAATCCTTCTTTAGACCCAGCAAATGATTTAAGAACATCTGTAGGAAGCTTCAATAACTCCTTAGCCAAATGTAGGCGCCCTGATGTTGTCTTTGCACTGAAGAACATTTCTTGCAGCAAAGATTCCTTGCTAACAATTGGATACATTGCATCAGATGAGTTCTTACTTAGAGCAGTAGAAAGTTCACATGCTTCAAGTCTATTTGACATGTCCCTAACTTCATTTCTTTCACTGTCTGACTGCATTTGGTAAGTCTGTAGCGCTTCCACCTCAGCAATATAGTCATTGCCAGTGTTCAGTAAGTCAATGATGCGAACAGCTTCTCGCAAACCACTCAAAATTGCACCACCAACAGTATCTGGATGCTCTTTGCATGTTGCTTCACCCGCAAAGAATAAGCAATTTTCAACTGGCCTTCCAAGAATATCATAATCTCGCCCTGATGCTCCAACTGCAACATAAGAGTAAGCACCTCTACTAAAGGGATCAAGTCCCCAATTTGTCACAACGGATGCAACTGGATCTGGTACAGAAGCATTCCTAAAAAGCTTTCGGAGAACCACCATAGCATTGTTAACATGATCGCCAGAACTGATGCTTTGTCCATCTATAGCAGCCTTCCCAACAAGTAGAGCTATCAGAACTGGAGCCCCAACTGTCTTTCTGAGATTCCAAAACATAAAACACTGTCCTCTTAAATCTGTTTCTTCTGCAGTTGCACCAAAGTAATCCACATTATCATCCCAAAATACCTCAGGGAACTCCAATACTATCTTGTTTAGAAGACCAAACCCAAGCCGGTTTATAGAAGATACTTTCCAGTCTGGCAAGGAAGGTGAAAATTTAATTGTCTCTGCTTTCAAGCAACCAAGAGGAACAGTTATTAACACAGCATCTCCAGTAAATTCACTTCCAGTTGAAGTGGAAACCTTGACATATCTCCCATCCTTACAGCTAGCACCTAACTCCTCAGGTCCATACAGTACTTCAGTTACAACATGGTTTAACCTAATATCAAGTCCTTTAGCAAGATTCCGTAGAACAGTGTCATAGCCACCTTTGATCATGCAATGAGCACCTCCGAATCCTCCATATACATCATCCTGGTTCCAGTATGGAAGGGATAAAGATTTCAGCGTTGCAGCACAACCATACTCTAAATGTGCAAAGTGCCAATTCATAAGCCTTCTCTCAATAGGGCTGAGGACATCTATCTTATCATTCTTTCCACAATGATCTATATCCTTTCCTGTTGAAGCACTTACGGAAATGTCTACAGCTCCAGAATTTGTCATAAATCTCAAGTGGCCATCCTGCTCCACAGAATCCATAGGTTGAGTTGCACGATGCTTCCTGAGAGCATACTCCAGTCCATCCTCCAGGGATAAACCAATTGCACTGTCACCATTTTGCGCAAAAAGCAGCGCCAGCTCTTCAAGAAGGCCATTGTATTCGGCTTCTAAATCTTCATCCACAGAATCAGGAACCTTGTCACCAGTTACTACATCATACAGAGGGCAAGCACTATTCAACGTAGTAAGTTCAAGACCAAGCTGAGAACAAATCAAAGAGGATGGATCAGCCCGTCTTTCAGTAGCTATATCAGCCTCCACCCCTGTAATAATGCTAGCACCCAAATCTACAGGAACCGAAAGTGATGTGCGATCTGTATAAACACGGCCGCCAATCCTTTCTCGTGCCTCAAGAACAGTGACTGAAAAACCTTGACGTTGCAAATGGCGAGCAGCAGTTAAACCAGCAGGGCCCGCTCCCACAATGATTATTCTTTTGCCACGAACAGCAAATTCAACCCTGTCACTTTGACAGTTGTTTCCACTATTTTCAATTTCACGTGCTTCTTGTTGATGAGGGACTTCAACTTTTCCAACAGAACTATCCAGATATAACGTACGTTGGATATCCAAATTGCTGGATGGCAGTGATGCATTTCTAACTTCAGTTGACATGTCTAGATTATTTTTTTCCGTCAGATGTTCATCAGACTTCAAGTGAGGTAGTAACTTCAGAGCACCACAGTGAACAGTGGGGCAATTCTTTTCATTTGATGCTTCTACCAGAGCACATTCAGTGTTTTTAACACTTACAGTTCTGCAGCATTCAATGCTTGTTCCACACTCAAAATCCTCATTCTTTTGTGATACAGAGACAATGCTATTTTGAATGCTGACTGATTCCATTTGATGTGATTCATTTAGCTTGGGTACTTCAACAACCTCATACAGAGTGTCATCGTGCCCCTTTGCCACCTTATCTGACGCAATTCCAGCATTTATGTAGCCCTGAAAATTGATGACATATAGGGTGCAATCATTCGGGCGCTTTCTAATTCAGCAAAACATAGTAACTAAAAGAAAATCTTTAACAAGGTAATAAAGTTAGTAGTAAATTTGAGATCTATAAGCTGGCTGCATGTAAAAGGGAAACATATGCTCAATGATTTTCAGAAAGTCATCAAAGACGTGCAATGCTTAATTTGGAAGTTGATGGCTTAATTTGGTAAGGCAATTCTGGAAAATAATGAAAACTAATGGCAACTCAACTTACATATTGGTCTAAGAATAAAAACACATCACGAGTAAGTGCTTGATGCGGCAACTCATCTTTCAAAGGAACATCTGAAACACCACAGTCTGCAAGATCCAATAAATGTTTAACATCCTTGCTCCAGCGACTTAGTATCATGTTCCTGGAATACAAAAAGAAACAGATATAGGAAAATCATGATGCAGGGTTAATGCCACCAAGCACAGAAATTTGATACTAATATGGTAAGGAAGCATTAACCTACCTGCACTCTAGGTACTCCTGAAGGCCACCCTTGCGCTTCAAAACTTCCTTGAACTTTATCTTCTCAATCGGTGTAATAGTCTTTGCCTTTAGGCCAGCACGTACTGCGGCAACACCAGTATCTCCTCCACCCTCATAAACTTCTGAAGTTTTAATTTGATCTTTTGTTTTTATTGACTGATCTGGAAAACCTGCTGAGGGATTTGAGAACAGCCCCTGCTCTTGCATTAGAGTTTCCCAGTCAACATCGCCCTCATATGCCATGTCACCATGTTTGCGTTTTTTGGAGCCTCGTGTGACACGCTTCAGTTTCACCTTTGATGCACATGCATTCTCCTTGTCTTCATAATCTAGTGGTGCTGCCACATCAACTATATCCACATCTTTCACAGGTGCTGCCATGTCTGCACCTAGACACACAGGATTATTTCCTACAATGTCATGCGAAGAACAAGAATCCTTGGGCCCCATAACAGGCAGCTGATCCAAATTTTCCTCAATAACCATAGTAGTATTTGCTTCAATAATTTCTGTAGTCTCAGTTGGTTTATTATCAGCATCAACAGATAATACTGCCTCTTTTCGTCGAACAGATTTCCCAGGCACCTGTTTTGGTTTTAGAGCAGTTTTCCTTTTTATGGTTGATGTTGGTGACTTGCCTTGAGAACAATCAACATCATCACTGCTTTCCTTCCCTAGCGTTTGGGAACATGTGTGTGCATCAGAAACGCCAACGTTGGTTGCATTTGCTGCTGTGCAAGATGTTTTTTCATCAAGATTTCCTGAATAAGATTCCAGCCCAGGGTGATTGCTTGCCCAAGCTGAGATTTCAAAGTGATCAGTGACCCCATTGAAAGAGTTTATTGATCCATCATTTAGTACTTTGGTGGCTTCCACATCTCGTAGAAGCTCTTCAGCTGATGATCGGTGAAATAATCCATCATCTGCAGCATTCTCTTCAAGTTCATTAAAAACAGAAGACAATCCTCCCAAAGCTTGCCCAGGACAAGCACCAACCTTATAGTGTCTAGTGGACTCGCTACCATTTGCCTTCGCCTTTGCTTTCCGAGGCAATGAGGCTTTCCGATCCTGTACACAAGCATTCTTCATCTCTTCCTTTGTCCGCCGCCTTCTCCTTTTAGTGCCCTTGGAAGCCGTGTCTGGGGCCAAACCAGATCCCTTGTTAAGACCATCCCCATCATGCAAACAAGAAACTTCCATGCCTTCTGCCTCCTCTGAGACCTGCCGTGACTTCCGACCAGATCTTGCAAACAGCACTGACAAGGAGTCTTTCAACCCCAGATTATCCAAACCCTGAGCACAATTCCCAGAAACATCACGCCCCTCCAGTTTCACGACATCTAAATTGCTCTTCTCATCAGCATCAGCATCACCTATATCAACAACACCCTGTACATCTTCCTGTTGAACCAATGTCGGAACCTCAGGTCCACATTCAGCCACTGCACCAAAGTCATTACTCTCCTTGCCTTTCTTCCGCTTCTTCAACTTCTTCCTTATACTAGCCAAGGTGTCCTCCATCTCCCCTGGCACTGTGGAGCTGGTATAGGACATGGGTGTGTACACCCGATAATTTTAGCAAAAACAAAATTGTCAGTAGGTACAATATACATGTATAAACTTGTAACGCAACTGGGTCAGATCCGATACAAAATGCTTATATTAGGGTTTGGGGTGGTCGGTTTCGTGCGGCAGGAAGGGGAGAGAGGGGCAGGCATACCTGACAGATGCTCGTCGCAGGCAAAGGCTGGGCTTTCCGGGGAGCCGTGTCCGTGACACGGCGGTGGACCGAGGCGGGGCGGCGAGGCGGCGAGGTCGGCGCCGGAGCTGCGGGCGGGAGGAGGGCGGTGAGCGGGGTTCGCAGCGGGGGCGTCACGGCGCGAGTGGCGGGGGCATACCTGCGACTAGGGGAGGACGGCCTCGAGGCGGCGGCGGCGGCGGCGGCGAGAGCCGCCTGCCGCCGGTGGTGAAAGAGGGGCGGTGGCGGCGTAGGATGGGCGCGCGATGGCGGCGGCGACGACGATTGGGAGAGCAGTCGCGCGCTACCCGAGCTCGCGACGGGTAGCGCGTTAACCTCCCCTTTATTTATCGACCGCAACTCGGCGGCGGCGCGGGCGAGGTCGGCAGCGACGACGAGGGACCGGATGTTTGCTCGGCGAGGGGTAGGGGTAAGGAAGCGTGGCGCAGGACTGCAAAAAAAGAGGGGGATTAATACGGTTTATGCTTTGGCTTTGTGTTTCGGTTTTTGTTGCAATGCTGTGTGCGAACGAACACACCCACAGTTTTTCACAATTCTGCTAGCTTTTTTTCGAATCAAAAACATGTGTACGGTTTTGTATATGTTAGCGCAATATGGAAATATATTTGGAGATGTCTTAAAAAGCGTTAGTTACTTTGTGTTTATTTCGACTAGAAAAAACAATAGATGTTTATATGTTATATATGATAATGATAATATTGTGTTTGATGTGGTGACAATGTGGATGTTCTTCTTCGTAGACATGTTATTAAGTATAAAAATGTGAAAGATTTTGTTTTACTATTTTTGCATGGGTGTGTAGTAAAGCGCGGGAAAAAGAAAGATGACAAGCGTAACTTATTATATTTATACAAATATATCGGCCAAGGTTTTTGCATAATTAATACTCTAAAGAAGTATATAAAACGACAAAAGGAGATGGTAGACGTGCAAATCTCGTAGAACGGAGCAGGTCCAAAAATATAGGCCAACCATAACAAGTTAGCGACTAAAGTTCATTTAATTCCATAACCCATCATGCATTTTAAACTAAAAATATATCAACAACGGTTATGCTCTGGGAAATTGCTATATATATGTGGCTTGGTGAGCACTAGAAGAAAGTGGTAGGCATCCATTCTTGTTGGAGCATCAAGGAAAGAACAAGGGACTAACCAAGTGACAATACAACTATATATTGTTGCAAATATTAAATATAGAGTTTGTTTTTAAGACGCTGAGGATGTTTGTCATGATGTTAAGAAAAAAGAAAGAAATAACTCTACTATGTCCCACGTGCGTAGACGCCCACGACTCGATCAGCACGCCTCCTCCTCCCCTCTCCCCTATGCAGACGCCTCCTCCTTCCTCCCGCGCTCCCCCACAACCTTCTCGTCCAACTTCGGAGACATCCAAGTCGCCTCGTGCTGTCCTTGAACACGGCCAATCCTAACCTAAGCTTCTCATCTAGATCCGGCGTGAGTGGACCCTACCTCTACCACCTCCCATGCTCCCGCAGCGTGTGGCCACCCCGCTATGTTAATCCCAAGCTTCCCTCCTTCTTCTCCGATGGACGTCTACCGCCACTAGCACCGTCCAACCGGCCTCTTTCCCACTGTCCCACAGGTGGTTCCTCTGCTGCCTCACCCTCCACCGCCGTCTTGACCACCACCACCACCGGTCCAGCATCCTCCCTAGAAGCTTTCTTCTAAGATTGAAGAGTATAGAAAACCCCAAACCCTAATGTCGCGGGCTTCTTCTTCTCCGGCAACGGTGACAACTTGAGTCCATCTACAATTTTGTGTGGCTTCTAGTGCGTGCACAATGAATTTCTCCACAAGCGCATGCGGAAAGATGCAATTGCAAAAAAAACATATGACGAAAGGAGATAAAGCTACAACTTATAACATCTCACAACATAGGATGAAAGGGGGCAAGGCTACAACTTACATAAAAATACTAAACTTACATCATCTCATAACATAGAAAAAAAGCAAACAGTCTACACCAACAGACAATACATATCATAATAGTACTATCGAAACCAAATTATATGGAATCATAAAGAAGTAGATGCTCATAAGTACATATATGCACTTACCTATATAAATGTGTGCACACAAACATAGCCTATCTATATCACTTTTGAAAGATTAAGCCAATATGTCTTGAGATTGATAAAAGTATGGCTAGCGAAGGGCACATCTCTTATTACTAAAAAATAGTTCTATTAGATCATCATATAGGAACACATATACCAAGTCAAGGATTTAAACTTGAGCACAAGTTTCATGTAACTTAACCAAAAGCTCACAGAATGATGCTCAGTCTAAATAATACTATTAAGAATGCAACCTTTTCTATCTGAGAAATATGTTTTTCATGAAATGCCTCTATTAAATCAAGTGGCTTTTAACACTAATAAAAGTTGTGTTTAAGATGACATCTAGAGGCAAAGATTTGAAACAAATGGAGCATATACGGAAACAAAAAAGATGCATTCATGTGTATTACCTTGAAACTATAGAGTAATATTGGATGTTTAGTTTTTTTCCCTAAAGTTTACTCCTTATCCCATCAGATGTTTGGATACATACATAGAATATTAATAGACTAAAGAAATAGCTAAATGCACAGATTGTGACTATTTTGTGAGATGAATCTTTTAAGCCTAGTTAGTCCATGATTTGATAATATAGTGTTACAATGAAGCTACAGTAACATGTGCTAATGATGGGTTAATTAGGCTTTTAATAAATTCATCTCACGGAGTACTGAGGACTTTTGTAATTTGTTTAATTATTACTATCCGAACACTGTAATTTGTTTAATTAATTATTACTATCCGAACACTCTCATGTGACTCTCTGACATGACAATCGATGTGACATCCCAAAACTTTACTCCTTGAGTTTAAACAAGGTCTGACATAATATGTGATAGTACCAAAAAAACATTGAAATGAATTAACGTGAAACTATATATATGAAAGGGGACAATATATGGCAATACCAAAGAGTGTTTATGATTGAATTAAATTTCGTTCCAAATTAGAAGTCATTCTGTTTTTTCTAGCATGTATATGGACATAACTTATATCTTAGTGTATAGCAAAAACTATATATCAAAAAAAGTTAGCACTGCTTACAATTTGAAATGGAGAAAGCATGATATGTGGTAGTACCAAAAATGCATCCTATATCATCAGAGTCTACACATTAATATTTAGCACATGTAAACTACCTAATTCTAAAACCACCCAAGTCAAACATGGGCAGCGATGAGTAGATATATATACACACTGATTTAGTATCTAAAAGACTACTCACTAAAAAATATGCAAATATATCCAATTAATGTTAGAATGATACTTTATCATTTGTTCTCTCTCTTTTTCTTTTATATTGCTATAATCTATAGGTCAATCTATATATAGCGATAAAAGAGGGCGATATCTATAGCACGAAAACTCTTATACCACGCACCAAGAAGATTTATTAGTAGGCGCTCAAAATTTTTAATATTAAGACACTCTATCATTATCCAAACTTGAAAAGATAATAAAACAATAATAAAAGATTTTTTTAAGAGAATTTTAGGTGATCCAGGAGCAAGAGAAAAGATCATATTTTTGTTTTTTGATGATGTTAGTGGTGTGTGTTCAGGACAGGGTAATAGATGGCCCCTCTGGAGTGTTATTTTCTAAAAGAGCCCCTCTGGAGTGTTATTTTCTTAAGCCCTATTTTTTTGGAGTGCAAGGCTGAGGTGGAGCTCCTTGTGCATCAAGCCACCATAGTCATATGTTAAACTGGGCTTTGGTGTCTGATTTCCAAATTTCGATATAGATCTCTAGCCACACAACATATATAGTATTATAGGATCTAGATAAAATGCAACAAACGTAACATAACTAAAATCACTCATCTAGAGAAACACAAATTTTTTCCTTCCAAAATGAAAAAACAGAAATCCCTTTAAAGTTATTATGCAAGAACACACAATTATTTCCATAGTATTTGCTCTTTTTAGTTTCATCTCAAGATTAATCAAACCATATACAATACAGAACTTGCTACTACCAATTTCTTCTTTAATTGATTTATACACTTTTTGTGTAAGTATGTTCAGATTTTCCTTTTAGACATCTGGTGAAATGTACTTTGCACTTTTAGGAGCTTTTTTTAACATAAGATTTTACCTCCTTCTTTTTTTTGACAATGCTTTTTTGTAACCTCCTTGTTATGAGGCCAAAATCCATTTGAACAAAATTACTCATTTTTAAAGAACATGGAGATTCATCATGGCCTTAAAGGGTCGAATAAGTGATACACTTTTGCAATCAGTTCATCCTAAAATTCAAAAACTTTTTAAGATTCTTCATTACATCAAATCCCATGGCACATGTTGGAGCATTAAATATAGATAAAAAACTAATTACAAAGTTTATTTGTAATTTGCGAGACGAGTCTTTTGAGTCTTGTTAGTCGATGGTTGAACAATAATTACCAAATATAAACGAAAGTGCTACAGTGTCAAAATCCAGAAACTTTTTGGATCTAAACCAGGCCTAAGATGCATTTGCAGCATAATAATAAATACTCTCTCCTTTTTAATTTATAAGATTATTTGATTTTTATGGATTTATGGTTTTTCTATGTACTTAGATATACACTATGTCTAGATAAATAGTAAAAACAATATATCTAAAAAACCAAAACATCTTGGGGTCTGTTTGGATACACTAAACTAAAACTTTAGTTGAGATGTTTAGATGCTTCAGCTAGTAGACTTAGCTAAATTTTAACTGACTTTAGCTGGGTTGGAATCCAGCTAAACTTTAGCCATGGTGCTTGAGTGCTCCAACTCATAGACTTAGCTAATTTTTAATTGGCTTTAGCTGTTTTGAAATAACTAAATCTAGCTAAATTTTAGTTGATCTTTTTGGATTGTTTGAATCTCTAGCAGTTAAATTTAGCCAGCTAAAATTTAGGCCTTGTTTAGATGCAAAAAGTTTTGGAATTTTGACACGGTAGCATTTTCGTTTTTATTTGACAAACATTGTCTAATTATGGAGTAACTAGGCTTAAAAGATTCGTCTCGTGATTTACAGGTAAACTGTG
>Ga0182004_10000469_pt1 | contig 24443 bp, 14 predicted proteins | sample Sormic07211540_1_FD_120479 | JGI IMG/M metagenome (GOLD analysis project Ga0182004, IMG submission 120479) | Endophyte microbial communities from Sorghum bicolor roots, Mead, Nebraska, USA - 072115-40_1 MetaG | ecosystem: Host-associated > Plants > Roots > Unclassified | place: USA: Nebraska...
AAAATAGGTTAAAAAACAAAACAAATAATAATAATAATAATAATAATAATAATAATAATAATAATAATAATAATAATAATAATAATAATAATAATAATAATAATAATAATAATAATAATAATAGTCTTGCATGATAGTAGTCATGTGTCTTAATAGTAGTATTAAATAAATAAATAAAGAAGAAAGAGACCCGTTCGAAAAGAAGATTTCAACTCCGAGCAAAAGGCCAGCCTGGGGAAGTGCCTCCCCCAAATCCAGGTATGTCATTGCCCGATCCTCTTTACTTTTCTGCCTTCACATTGCAATTTGATGTTAAATTGTTTATATACTTCTATGCCAATGTGTTGATAAGGTTTGATAGATATCATTTATTTACTTGGGGAACCACAGCCAGGAGCAAGCAGGAGCCGTAGGATCGAAAAGCGGTTGCATGGAGTGGCGCCCGCCACTCCACAGTGGCGCCCGCCACTCCACTCACCTTTTGTAGTGCCCCCGTCACCTCCAGCCTATATAAACCACCCCCCTCGGGTCACTTTGAAGGCAGGCAGGTTCATTTGATAGTTAGTCTACTAGAGTTAGTGAGTAGCTAGCTAGTTGCCTCCCTTGGAAGAGGAGTTAGGGAGGAGAAGACGAGAAGTCAGGAGAGGAGCAAGGCTTGTCAGCGACCTCTGCTTCCCTCTACTCTGTGCTTCTTCTTTGGTAATCCTATAAACCTTTATTATTTCTAAGTACTTATTTATTCCTATTTGTGTGCTTGTTTCATTGCTTGGTGAGAGTGCTCTAGTTCCAGGATCCGGATTAGAGTAGTAAGTGCATAGATTAAGCGCGGTGCTTAGGCTATAGCTTACCCTTGAATACGGCTAGGCCTCCGGATAGCTGTGGTAGCGGTAGGTGGTGACAGCCCTGTTTGCCTATGTATTCCACCATGTTGCGCCTAGTTATTTAAACGTAGAGCTAGTTGTGCGTCATGACTAATCAACCCTCTTGGGTGAGTTTAGGATGCGTACGCTCACAGTGCATAAGTCAAGAATATATAATCCCTTAGTGTAGTGACGGTAGCGGACCAACCCTAGTAGTTAGCCCCTATACTTCTATCCCCATAGTCATTCTTCCCTCTAGCCTATAGATCTCTTCACGTTCCTCATGGATTCGATAACCCTAGGAATACTCCTTTGGTAAAAAGCTACAACTGACTGTCGTACGCTTGCGGTTAATTATGTGTGCCACCCGAGGTGTCAACAGCGGTCGCCATGAGAGATCGGTGCTTGATTACTGCAGGTGATGACCAAGTATCCTTGGCATTAGCAGCCCTGGATTGGCTAACTATGCACAACGTTTGACCAAGTACCTACAATAGCACCATAATTCTGAGGGCACATGTCATGTGACCAGCAGACGACTATGATGGCACCTCCACTACTAGGATCACTTCACACGGTGCTCCAAATACATGGTGGTCTCAAATTTATAATAGTGACCTAGGAATTCTATCAGAGCTACAATAGTCAACAAATCCATGGCTGGAAATGACAAAAAAATGGATCTTTGCCCTCCAACCTTTCTCTGTGGCTGACCAAGCAAGGTAACTTTTGATTAGCTCTATGGTTTTCGCCAGTTATCGTCTTCATAGAGCTACAATAGTCAACAAATCCATGGCTGCAAATGATGGAAAAATGGATCTTTGCCCTCCAACCTTTCTCTGTGGCTGACCGAGCAAGGTAACTTTTGATTAGCTCTATGGCTTTCGCCAGTTATCGTCTTCATAGTTTTCTGCTGCCATCTAGATTAGAGGTTTGAAGTTTTATATGGAACTCATCAGAATTAGTAGTTTGATCTTCATTTCTCTAGTAGTCAAAAGCAAGGTAGAATGGAAGGAAAGCTAGTAAGACCATGATTTGTAATAGTCATGAATAGAACAACTGTTAAGTAAAGAAGATGTAGCTGACAAGTTGAGCAAGAATTGAATCAGGTTGAAATTAATGCATGTCACCAAAAGGTAGATTTTCTTGAAGTCAAAATAAGAAATTTGTAATATGTTATAAGTCTTCAACATAGAATAAGGTTATTTTGGAAATGCCATTGAACCACGTAGCCAGATTATTGATAGTGCATTCATTACAAATTTTTTTTTGTACAACTCCAGTAGAGAGGTATCCATACTTGGTAATTATCATATTCATAAACTTTTAGTAGTACAATATGCTAGCAAAGAAAAGCATGTAATGAAGAATACAAGATCCTAAAAGGCCATAGTGATATGCGTCATGCCCCAGTCTCTACTAGAAAACTCTAAGATCATAATGAGCAACGTGATTAAGGACATGGACCATCACACTTGCATCGAGTGGAGTTCCTCGTGATTGCCATGCGAGATTGGTGCTTGACTATTCCAGGCGATGACCTAGTATCCGCAACATTAGCAACCTCTAACGAGTCAAATATGTGCAGCCTCTCACTGAGTACTTATGCCAGTACCATAATTCAAAGGGCACTAGTCATGTGGCTGGTAGACTATGATGGCACCTCTACTACTATGATCACATCATCTAGCGTTGGAAATACACACCACTAAATGCTGGGCGCAAGGCATGGTGGCCTCGAATTAATGATAGTTACCTAGGAACTCTATCAAAGCTACCATAATCAACAAATCTAAGGTTTCAAATGATGGCAAAACCAGATCCTTGCCCTCCTATGTTTCTCCATGGCTGACTGAGTGAGGTAACTTTTCATGGTCTCCATGGCTTTCACCGATGAGATTGTCTTCGAGTTAACAACACAGCTCCCATCTGGATTAGAGGTTTGACGTTTGATATGGAACTCATCAGAATTAGTAGTGTGATCTTTGTTTCTATAGTAGTCAAAAGCAAGGTAGACTAGAATGTAAAGCCACTAAGACCATGATTTGTAATTGTCATGAATAGATGCAACTGTTAAGCAAAGAAGATGTAGTTGGCAAAGTCGGGCGAGAATATAATCATGACAAAATTAATGCATGTCACTAAAATGAAGATTTTCTAGAAGTCAAAATAAAAAACATAATATGTTAAGTCTTCAACACCGGACAAGATGCTTTTGGAAAGACTATAGAAGCACATAGCTAGATTATTGATAGTGCATTTGTTTGAACATTTTTTGTACAATTCGAGTTAAGAGATGTTCATACTTGATTGTCATACTCATAAACAATATGCTAGCAAAGAAGCACTCCTAATGAAGAATAAATGATCCTAAAAGGCCACCATAATGTGCATAATGCACCAATCTCTACCAGAAAACTATAGGATCACCAGCAACATGGAGGACATGGACCGGCACACGTGCATCATGTGGAGTTCATTGCAATTGCGATGCCACACTACCACTTAACTACTGTAGGGCGATGAACTAGTATCCTCGGTATTAGCAGCCTTGGATTAGTTGACCATGTACACCCTTTGACTGAGTACCTACACCAATACCATAATTCCAAGGGTACATGTCATGTGGCCGATAGACCCTGATGGACCTCCACTAATGGGATCACTTCAGCCAGAGTTGGAAATACACACGTTCGAATGCTAGCTGTATGGCATGGTGGCCTTTTATTGGTGATAATGACCTGGGAACTCTATCAATGCGTACACAGTAAACAAATCCAAGGCTGCAGATGATGATAAAAAGCGAATCTTTGCCATCATACAGTTCTTCGTGGCCGACAGAGTTTCGCTAGTGATCATCTTTGAGTTAACTGCTCCCATCTAGATTAGAAGTTTGAAGTTTCACATTGAAATCATCAGTGATCTTTGTTTCTCTATGATTCAAAAGTAAGGTAGGATGGAACGCAAAGCCACTAGGATCATGATTTGTAATAGTCATGAATAGATGAAACTGTTAAGTAAAGAAGATGCAATTGGCAAGTTAGGTGAGAATTGAATTAGGATGAAATTAATACATGTCACCTAGAAGGTAGATTTTCTACAAATGAAAATTAAAAATCATAATATGCTAGTCCTCAACACAGAATAAGATGCTTTTGGAAAGACCATCGAAGCACATAGCCAGATTGTTGATAGTGCATTTGTTTCAACATTTTTTGTACTATTAGAACCAAAAGAATTCATACATGGTAATTATCATACTCATAAACTTTTAATAGTACAATATGCTAGCAAAGAAGCACACTTGATCAAGAATACATAATCCTAAAAGGCCACCATGACATGCATCATGTGCCAATCTCTGCCAGAAAACTCTAGGATCACTAGAAACATGAAAGAGGACATGGACTAGCGCATGTGCATCATGTGTAGTTCCTTGTAATCGCCATGCAGGACTGGCACTTGACTATTGTAGGCGATGAACTAGTATGCTTGGGCATTGGTAGCCTTGGATTCACTAACTATGTACAACCTCTAATCGAGTACCTTTGCCAGTACCTTAATTCCAAGGGCACATGTCACTTGCTGGCACACCATGATGGCACCTTCACTGCTAGGATCACTTCGGCTAGCACTGAAAATACACACCACCGAATGCTAGTTACATGGCATGGTGGCCTCAGATTGATGATAGTGACCTAGGAACTCTATCAAAGCTTCCATAGTCAACAAATACAAGGCCACAAATGATGACAAAAAGTGGATCTTTGTCATCATATGTTTCTCTGTGGCTGACCGAGTGATGTACCTTTTCATGGGCTCCATGGCTTTCGCTGGTCAACGTCTTTGAGTATCTGCTCCCATCTACACAAGAGGTTTGAAGTTTAATATAGAACTCATAAGAGTTAGTAGTATGTGTGATTTTTGTTTCTTGGGTAATAAAAGTAAGATAGAATTGAATACAAACCCACTAAGACCATAATTTTCACTACTATAGAAAACTTACTAGAGCTAGGCATTTTTTATTTACCAAGGCAAATATCACAACTACCATGGAAAAAGGTCATGGTAAATTTACCTTTGCCGAGGTGGTTGAAATGCCACCTCAGTAAATTAAATAAAAATTAAAATAAGAATACCATGGACAATCCTAGTGAGCCAATCCATGGGCCCACCAAGGCCATCAACGCATTACCACTCCACTCGCTGGATCTACGCCACCACCAAGCCCCACTGTGGCATGAGCCCACTAGATTTGGGCTCCTCCTCACCAGATCAGACCTCCTCCTCACTAGATCTAGTGGTCACCACTCACCCTCTGCTCCTTGGTCATGATTGGCCCCATGTCGGCCTCATGCCACTGGTGAGAGAGAGTAGAGCTAACCACTGCTACCAGAATGCCACATTTGCCACCCCCATATCCCACCATGCCACCCTCTGCACCCACTAGAGGAGCCACTCCCCTATGCAGATCTTGCGTTCGTTAGAGGGGCTACTCACCTAGGCTACTAGATCTTGCCTCACTTAAGCCACTAGATCTATAAGCAAGGGTCACCGAGAGGAAAGGGGATGGGTGGGGCACATGCTGCAGAGAGGGGAGGGGTGGCGCATGTGCCATCGGGATGGGAGGGGAGGGGACATGTGGAGTGGGAGGAAAGGGGTGGGGCGTTGTTCTTATGAGGGGCAACCAAGGGAGAGGTAATGTGAGAGGTGAGAGAGAGAGAGGATCGAATGAGTCAAACCCTAATAAGTTGTCACCATATATGTATTTAGGTCATGCTGGTGGGCTCACCTGGTATTATTTAGGCCTCAAACTTTTTTGTAGTGGATCGTTTAGGTAGTATTGTTGTAATAGTCATGAATAGGTGTAGCTGTTATGTGAAGAAGATGTAGCTGGAAATTCAAGCAAGAATTAAATTAGGATGAAATTAGTTCATATCACCTAAAAGGAAGATTTTCTAGAAGAGAAAATAAAAATCATAATATGTTATAAGTCCTCAACATAGAATAAGATGATTTTGCAAAGACCATCAAAGCACATAACCAGATTGTTGACAACGTATTTGCTTCAACATTTTTTTTATACTATTCTAGTTGAGAGATATTCATACATGGTAATTATCATACTCATAAACTTTTAATATTACAATATGATAGCAAAGAAGCTAACCTGATGAAGAATACACGTTCCTAAAAGGCCACAGTGACATGCAACATGCGCCAATTTCTACCAGAAAACCCTAGGATCAGCAGCAACCTGAAGGAGGACATAGACAAGTGCATGTGCATCATGCGGAGTTCTTTGTAGTCGCCATGTGAGACTGGTGCTTGACTATTGCAGGTGATGAACTAGTATCCTCGGCATTAGTAGCCTTGGATTCACTAACAATGTATAACCTCTGACCGAGTACCTATGCCAGTACCATAATTCTAGGGGCACATGTCACTTGGCCAGCAAACCATGATGGCACCTCTACTGCTAGGATCACTTCAGCCAGCACTAGAAATACACACCACTAAATGCTAGCAGCATGGCATGGTGGCCTTAGATTAATGATAGTGACCTAGGAACTCTATCAGAGCTTCCATAGTCAACAAATCCAAGGCTACAAATGATGACAAAAAGAAGATCCTGATATCATACATTTCTCCACGGCTGACCAAGTGAAGGTACCTTTTCATGGGCTTCATGGCATTTGCCGGTGAACGCCTTTGAGTTATCTGCTCCCATCTACATAAGAGATTTGAAGTTTGATATAGAACTCATTAGAATTCGATGTATGTGTGATCTTTGTTTCTCTGATAATCAAAAGTAAGGTAGAATGTAATACATAAGACCATAATTTGCACTACTATAGAAAACTTACTAAAGGCAGGTATTTTTTATTTACCGAGGTGGACATCACAACTACCTTTGACCAAAGGCCACAGTAAATTGGCCGTTGCTGAGTTGGTTTAAATGCCTACCTTGGTAAATCAAATAAAATGAAACAAGAAAACCCATAGATAAGCCTAGTGAGCCAGTCCATGGGCCCACCAAGCCCATCAATACACCATTGCTCCACTTGCAGGATCTATGCCACCACCAAGCCTTGTTGCCACAAGATTTCACTAGATATGGGCTCTTTTTTGAGGCGGGTCATTTAGGTAGTAGTGTTGTAATAGTCATGAGTAGATGCAAGTGTGAAGTAAAGAAGATGTTGGCAAGTCGAGCGAAAATTAAATTAGTATGAAACTAATTCATGTCACCTACAAGGTAGATTTTCTAGAAGAGAAAATAAAAAATCCTATTATGTTATAAGTGCTCAACACATAATAATATAATTTTGGACAGACAATCAAAGCACTTAGCTTGATTTTTAAAACAATTTGCTTCAACATTTTTTGCACTATTCTATTTGAGATATATTCAAACATGGTAATGATCATACTCATAAACTTATAATAGTACAATATGATAGCAAACAAGCTAACCTGATGAAGAATACACATTCCTAAAAGGCCACCGTGACATGCATCATGCACCAATATCTGCTAGAAAACTCTAGGATCAACAGCAACATGATGGAGGACATGGACTAGCGCATCTGCATCATGCGGAGTTCTTTGTAGTCACCATGTGAGACTGGCGCTCGACTATTGCAGGTGATGAACTAGTATTTTCGGCATTAGTAGCCTTGGATTCACTAACTATGTATAGCCTCTGACCGAGTACCTACGCCAGTACCATAATTCTAAGGGCACATGTCACTTGGCCGGCAAACTATGATGGCACCTCCACTGCTGGGATCACTTCAACCAGCACTGCACATACACACCATTGAATGCTAGCTGCATGGCATGGTGGCCTCAGATTGATGATAGTGACCTAGGAACTCTATCAGAGCTTCCATAGTCAAAAAATCCAAGGCTACAAATGATGAAAAAAGCATATGTTTGACATTATACATTTCTCTATATCTGACCAAGTGAAGGTACCTTTTCATCAGCTCCATGGCTTTTGCTGGTGAATGTCTTTGAGTTATCTGCTCCCATCTACATAAGAGATTTGAAGTTCGATACAGAACTCATTAGAATTAGTTGTATGTGTGATCTTTGTTTCTCTAATAGTCAAAAATAAGGTAGAATGGAATACAAAGCCACTAAGACTATAGTTTGTAGTACAGTAGAAAACTTACTAGAGGCTGGCATTTTTGATTTACTGAGGTGGACATCACAACTACCTTGGACCAAAGGCCATAGTAAATTGACCCTTGTTGAGTGGATTCAAATGCTTACCTTGGTAAATCAAATAAAAAGAAAATAAGAAAACCCATGGACAGGCCCAATGAGCCAATCCATGGGCCCACCAAGCCCATCAACACACCACTGCTCCACTTGCATTATATAGGCCACCACCAAGCCTTGTTGCCAGAAGATTTCACTAGATCTAGGCTCCTCCTCACCGTATCTAGCCTCAATCTTGTTGCATCCAGCCTTCTCCTTGCTGGATCTAGTGGTGGCCACTCATCCTATGCTCCTTAGTTTTTCTTGGCCCCACGTTGTCCTCATGTCGTTGGTGAGGAAGAGTAGAGTTGTGCCCTACTACTAGAGAGGACACCATGCTATATTCACCAGCTCTGTATCCCGCCACAGCATCCCCTACACCATCTAGAGGGGGAAATCCCTAGGTGGATCCCGCACCCATCAGAGGGGCCACTCACCTAGGCTACCTGATCTAGCCTCGCCTAAGCCACTAGATCTACAAGCAAGGGTGGCTAGGTGGGAAGGAGAGGGGAGAGGTGGGTAGGAGGGGAGTGGAGGGGTGGAGGCTTTGCTTATGAGGGGCTACAAAGGGAGAGGAAGTGGGAAAGGTGAGGAAGAGGGAGAGATGAGAGAGAGTATATATGCTCAGGTCATGCTAGTGGGCTTGCCTAGGCCTATTTGGGCCTTGGCCTTTTTTGAGGCGGGTCATTTAGGTAGTAGTGTTGTAATAGTCATGAGTAGATGTAGCTGTGAAGTAAAGACGATGTAGTTGGCAAGTCGAGTGAGAATTAAATTAGGATGAAACTAATTTATGTCACCTAAAAGGCAGATTTTCTAGAAGAGAAAATAAAAAATCATAATATGTTATAAGTCCTCAACACATAATAAGATAATTTTGGAAAGACAATCAAAGCACTTAGCCTGATTTTAACAACATATTTGCTTCATCATTTTTTTGCACAATTCTAGTTGAGAGATATTCATACATGGTAATGATCATGCACCAATCTCTGCTAGAAAACTCTAGGATCACCAGCAACCTGATGGAGGACATGGACTAACGCATCTGCATCATGCGGAGTTCTTTATAGTCACCATGTGAGACTGGCGCTTGACTATTGCAGGTGATGAACTAGTATTTTCGGCATTCATAGCCTTGGATTCACTAACTATGTATAGCCTCTGACCGAGTACCTACGCCAGTACCATAATTCTAAGGGCACATGTCACTTGGTCGGCAAACTATGATGACACCCCCAGTGCTAGGATCACTTCAGCCAACAATGCACATACACACCATTGAAAGCTAGTTGCATGGCATGGTGGCCTTAGATTGATGATAGTGTCCTAGAAACTGTATCAGAGCTTCCATAGTCAACAAATCCAAGGCTACAAATGATGACAAAAGCAAATGTTTGACATCATACATTTCTCTATGGCTGACCAAGTGAAGGTACCTTTTCATCGGCTCCATGGATTTTGCTGGTGAACGTCTTTGAGTTATCTGCTCCCATCTACATAAGAGATTTGAAGTTTGATATAGAACTCATTAGAATTAGTTGTATGTGTGATCTTTATTTCTCTGATAATTAAAAGTAAGGTAGAATGGAATACAAAGCCACTAAGACCATAGTTTGTAGTACTATAGAAAACTTACTAGAGGCAGGCTTTTTTGATTTACTGAGGTGGGCATCACAACTACCTTGGACCAAAGGCCATAGTAAATTGACACTTGCTCATTGGATTCAAATGCTTACCTTGGTAAATCAAATAAAAATCAAATAAGAAAACCCATGGACAAGCCCAATGAGCCAATCCATGGGCCTGTCAAGCCCATCAACACACCACCACTCCACTTGCAGGATCTAGGCCACCACCAAGCCTTGTTGCCACAAGATTTCACTAGATCTGGGCTCCTCCTCACCGTATCTAGCCTCAATCTTGTTGCATCTGACCTTCTCCTTGCTAGATCTAGTGGTGACCAATCATCCTATGCTCCTTAGTTTTTTTTGGCCCCTTGTTGTCCTCGTGCCGTTTGTGAGGAAGAGTAGAGCAATGTCGCTACTACTAGAGAGGACACCATGCTGTATTCACCACCTCTATATCCGGCCATAGCATCCCCTACACCATCTAGAGGGGGAACTCCCTAGGTGGATCCTGCACCCATTAGAGGGGCCACTCACCTAGGCCACCTGATCTAGCCTCGCCTAAGCCATTAGATCTGCAAGCAAGGGTCGCTGGGAGAGAAGGGGAGGGGAGAGGTGGGTAGGAGGGGAGTGGAGGGGTGGAGGCTATGCTTATGAGGGGCTACAAAGGGAGAGGAAGTGGGAGAGGTGTGGAAGAGGGAGAGATGAGGGAGAGTATATATGCTCAGGTCATGCTAGTGGGCATGCCTAGGCCTATTTGGGCCTTGGCCTTTTTTGAGACGGGTCATTTAGGTAGTAGTGTTGTAATAGTCATGAGTAGATGCAACTGTGAAGTAAAGAAGATGTAGTTGGCAAGTCGTGCGAGAATTAAATTAGGATGCAACTAATTCATGTCACCTAAAAGGTAGATTTTCTAGAAAAATAGAATAAAAAATCATAATATGTTATAAGTCCTCAACACAAAATAAGATAATTTTGGAAAGACAATCAAAGCACTTAGCCTAATTTTTACAACATATTTGCTTCAACATTTTTTTGCACAATTCTAGTTGAGAGATATTCATACATGGTAATGATCATACTCATAAATTTTAATAGTACAATATGATAGCAAAGAAGCTAACCTGATGAAGAATACACATTCCTAAAAGGCCACCGTGACATGCATCATGCACCAATCTCTGCTAGAAAACTCTAGGATCACCAACAACCTGATGGAGGACATGGACTAGCGCACGTGCATCATGCGGAGTTCTTTATAGTCACCATGTGAGACTGGCGCTTGACTGTTGTAGGTGATGAACTAGTATTTTTGGCATTAGTAGCCTTGGATTCACTAACTATGTGTAGCCTCTGATCGAGTACCTATGCCAGTACGATAATTCTAAGGACACATGTCACTTGGTCGGCAAACTATGATGCCACCTCCACTGCTGGGATCACTTCAACCAGCACTGCACATACACACCATTGAATGCTAGCTGCATGGCATGGTGGCCTCAGATTGATGATAGTGACCTAGGAACTCTATCTGAGTTTCCATAGTAAAAAAAATCCAAGGCTACAAATGATGAAAAAAGCATATGTTTGACATTATACATTTCTCTATGGCTGACCAAGTGAAGGTACCTTGTCATCGGCTCCATGGCTTTTGCTGGTGAACGTCTTTGAGTTTTCTGCTCCCATCTACATAAGAGATTTGAAGTTTGATATAGAACTCATTAGAATTAGTTGTATGTGTGATCTTTATTTCTTTGATAGTCAAAAGTAAGGTATAATGGAATACAAAGCCAGTAAGACCACAGTTTGTAGTACTACAGAAAAACTTACTAGAGACAGGCATTTTTGATTTACTAAGGTGGGCATCACAACTACCTTGGACCAAAGGCCATAGTAAATTGACCCTTGCTGAGTGGACTCAAATGCTTACCTTGGTAAATCAAATAAAAATAAAATAAGAAAATCCATGGATAAGCCCAACAAGCCAATCCATGGGCCTGCCAAGCCCATCAACACACCACCACTCCACTTGGAGGATTTCACTAGATCTAGGCTCCTCATTGTCGTATCTAGCCTCCTTCTTGCTACATCTAGCCTTCTCCTCGCTGGATCTGGTGGTGGCTGCTCACCCTATGCTCCTTAGTTGGTGTTTCCCCCATGTTGTCCTCATGCTGTTGGTGAGCGAGAGTAGAGCCGTGTTGTTACTGCTAGAGAGGACACTGCATCGCATTCGCCACCTCCGTATCCTACCACACCACCCCCTGCACTCGCTGGAGGGGGCACTCCTAGGTGGATCCTCCACCCATCAGAGTGGCCGCTCACCTAGGCCACCGGATCTGGCCTCGCTTAAGCCACTAGACATACAAGCAAGGGTCGCTATGAGGGAAGGAGAGGGGAGGGGTGGAGCATGTGCTGTCAAGAGGGAAGGGAGGGGTCGGGGTGAGGCTGTGCTTATGAGGGGCAACTAAGGGAGAGGAAGTGGGAGAGGTGAGGGAGAGTATTTATACTCAGTTCACGCTGGTGGGCTCGCCTAGGTCTATTTGGGCCTCGACCTTTTTTGAGGCGGGTCATTTAGGTAGTAGTGTTGTAATAGTCCTGAGTAGATGCAATTGTGAAGTAAAGAAGATGTAGTTGGCAAGTTGGGTGAGAATTTAATTAGGATGAAATTAATGCATGTCACCTAAAAGGTAGATTTTCTAGAAGAGAAAATAAAAAAATCATAATATGTTATAAGTCGTCAACACAAAATAAGCTGCTTTTGGAAAGACCATTGAAGCACATTGCTAGATTGTTGATAGTGCATTTGTTTCAATATTTTTTGTACCATTCGAGTTGAGAGATATTCATACATGGTAATTATCATACTCATAAACATTTAGTAGTACAATATGCTAGAAAAGAAGTGCACTTGATGAAGAATATATTATCCTAAAAGGCGACCATGATGTGCATCATGCATTAATCTCTGCCAAAAAATTCTAGGATCACCAGCAGCCCTCTGGAGGACATGGACTAGTGCACATCCATCATGCGGAGTTGTTTGTGGTTTCCATGCAAGACTGACATTTGACTATTGAGGCGATGATCTAGTATCCTCGGTATTAGAAGCCTTGCATTAGCTGACTATGTACAACCTCTGATCGAGTCCCTACACTAGTACCATAATTCCAAGGGCACATGTCACGTGCCGATAGACCATGATGGCACCTTGACTACTAGGATCACTTCCGTCAGCACTAGAAATATACACCATTAAATTCTAGTTGCATGGGATGATAGTGGCCTCGGATTGATGATAGTGACCTAGGAACTCTATTAGAGCTACCATAGTCAGAAAATCCAAGGCTATAAATGAAGACAAAAAGTGGATCTTTGCCCTCCTATGTTCTCTATAGCTGTCCAAGCGAAGCGAGGTACCTTTTCATGGGATCCATGGCTTTTGTCGGTGATCATCTTTGAGCTATTTGCTCCCATCCAGATTAGAGGTTTGAAGTGTGACATAGAACTCATTAGAATTAGTAGTGTGATATTTGTTTCTCTAGTAGTCCAAAGCAACATAGAATGGAATGCAAAGCCACTAAGACCATAATGTGTAATAGTCATGAATAGATGCAAGTGTTTAGTATAGAAGATGCAATTGCTAGTTGGGTGAGAATTGAATGAGGATGAGCCACATGCCCACATGATGTGCATGAGGATGCTTGTTGGGTGGATTGTGCATCATGTTTGAGCTGGTTGGCATGGCGAGCCGCATGCCCGCATGATGTGCACAAGGATGCTTGTTTTGTTGGGACGGTGTGTGCATCAGATGCTTCTATTTCTGCATGCTGATTTTATATGGAAAATGTGTAACTAATGTTGACCAAATATGAAGTAGCTCACTGATCAGAAGAAAAGCTTCAAACAAAACTATTATTAACGGTCAAGCAATGTCCCCAAGGTCTTCCAAAAAAATTGTTCCACGTAGAAGACATGTACGATATACGTCAATATGTAACTTCAATTTTCTACATAATACAAAAAGGGATGAAGGGAAGCTTAACTAAAAATCAAATATTTAAGCGCTCTAACTCACATAATGAACTGTCCACAACTCTCTAATTCATCATGTGTGACTCTACTGATAGCCAACCTTGCTTCTAGTTCTGCTAAGTAAAGGTTGCTTGTAATCCATGGCTAATCATATCTATGCAGTTCGGCTTACTTCCTATGGTTGTTAGGACTAAAATAAAGAAAAAAAAAATCAAATGTACTAACATTAAAAACTTAACTGAACCTATGATCTATGTGCAGCCATAATCATGTTCCAACAATAATCTTGTGAGATTCTCAAATCAAACTCATTATTTTGTTAATTGTGCTACTTCCATCGATCTTGCTCTCACAACAATCAACCGTTTAGATTGAGAACCCTTAACCTCTAGCACCCATATTCATCGTAAGATACATAGATAGGAAAACCATACCTCCTTCACCATGGCAATAATTGTTGGCCTGAATTCCATCTGCGACTATCACTATTGTTCTACTCATAAACAGAAGAAGTTTATATATAGTCATCCTATGGAATGAGAAGTTACACATGTCTTAAGAAATCTTTGCATGTCTGCCATGTGTCATTTGGTTATGAATGGAAGCAAGCCACTTGTCATGAGAAGATAGACAAAACAAAACACGTGTCTTAATGAATCTTTGCATGTTCACCACGTGTCATTTGGCTGTGAATGAAAGCCACTTGTCATGTAAAGGTGGACAAAAGGAAACAAGGCAGATGAAGAAATTTAAGACTTATATAAATAGCCCCTAGAAATAATGAAATTAATGATAGCCAAAATATTTTGGCAAAATTAATAATAGACACCTAAAACTAACTTCAAATCATAAATACTTGTACTATCAAGCTAGTACGCTTTGTTACCTATTAGATAAGTCCTTGTTTGTGAGTTATATATTATGATTTTTAGTGCATAATAACACATTTGACCTCCTATGATAATATTCTTATGCCGTTAAAACTAGAAAATTACATTATGTTACCAAATTATGATGCTTGTGTGATGAAAAATCAATCTTCCCCTATCATGTATGCTAAATCATGTTTTTATGGTGAAAATTTTTTTGACTATAGATATTAGGACAATCATTCTTTCAAAAAAATATAACATTTATTTTCTTTATTATTAGGTAAAAAAATTGTAACAAATTTCTTATGGCACCTTAAATGCCCACATATCAAACTGAATGGCATATATATTAGTATGGCCTATGTGATACCCATTTTGTTATACATAGATGGATCACAGATGGATGTACTCAGATCACATATTTGCCAAGTTCGTGGAAGGCACTAAATATTTTTTGAAGACCGCCATAAGGTACATGGAAAATAATCTAGGGGTTATGGATATATATACAATGCCAGTGTGTTGATTACAAAAATCAAAAGTAGTGTCAGAACATCGAGCACCCATGCGTGGTACCATCCATGAAACCATCAAGGAAAATGAAACCAGCTAGAAAACTATAAATGAAACCGCCTAGAAATCATCAATGAAATTGACCATGAAACTTTAGCTAATGATGTTGTGGTAGATGGTCTAGACCAGAGGGTAAGTGGTTAGGAGCCATAGTTCCTTGAGGCAAGAAATCTGAAAAACTTGGAGGAAATGAGAAAGGAAGCAAAAACACTATTGTACTTGGGTTCAAGCGTGACCAAGTTGGAAGCTGGCGTTTTGATACTGCAAGGAAAAATTTTACCTTGCATTGTCCATTATATGATTTTGATGTTTGATGAACAACATGACTATTTGGACTAGTGGCGTCTACTAGTATAGAAGGATATTCAAGTGGATGCAAGGTTGGCTTGGACTTAGGAAATGAAAAGATTAGAGTGATCAAAACCTCAAGCAAGACATTAGAATCTATGTTAAAGACCTACAATCTCCTACTACAACTAAAAAGAACAAAACGTGAACATTTTTTCGTGTGATATAGTTTCGGTCGTCCGTCTGCCTATCCTACGATCGGGACTCCCCCGCGCATACCGTGGCCGGCAGGTGGGACCCCACTCGCACCTCCACATCCACCCCGACGTCACGAGATCCTGCACCTGACACTTCCCTCAATCTCACTGCCCTTGCACCGCCACTCCAACAACATGCTCCCCATGCCATGGCACTCCATCGCCGCTGCCCCCTACCCCAGAGGCAGTGCCGCCGTCGATGCGACCCACAGCACCGCCGATGCTACGAAGCCACCGCTGCTCCGCCCTCACCGGCACCGGTTCGTGATGCGCGCTCCACAAGGCAAAACCTAATAGCGCAGTTGAGGCCTCTTGTGTGACAAGGTCCTCTCTACTCCTCTCTCCCCATACGTCGCGTGGAGGAAAGAACTGAAGTAAACAACATCCTGATCCCCCTGCACCCAAAACACTTGCAAGGCCCCCTCAAACTCCAGCATCAGTGGCGTCCCGATCGCTTCGTAACTGCCTGATTAATCCGTCCCTCCTCTGAGGTTTATCTCCGATTGGTCTACAGATTTCTCTCCGATTTATTTTTTTTTCTCCACATGCAATTTGCCTTTGCTATTCTTGGAGTCCGGTGGTGGTAATTTTTTTCAGCTCCTTTTTTCCCTTCTTTTTATTTCTTCCTGTAACCTGAACGGCTGTCCCAGCCAGGCTTTCACCTCATGGTGTAATCCCAACAGGGTTGGTTGGAGCTGAACCCAATTGGTGGTTAATTGGGATTGCTACTACGTGGCTGCCCGTCCCTCGTGTTCTTGGATTAGCGAGGTGAATCGGCTAGTTTCCTGCAGGTGAGGACTGAGGACTACTCACAGCTATTCGATGGGAATGGGATGGATTGGATTGGTTCTTTGCGCGTTTGATTACGCTGTCTTTTCTAGATTGTGCGATAAAAAAAAGATCTCTTGGACTTCTGGTTCCTGAAACCAATTCGAGGTTCTGCTCTTAGTTTCCAGTTGTCTTCATACGTGTTCCTCCCGTGTTGTTAGATCCTTGTCGCCCAATGTTTGAGTTGTTACAGGCTGCGAGTGCTGCTAATAGTTTGATGGATTCTTATCACATTTAAGTTTGGTCCTTTTGTTTTATCTATGTTTAATTAGACCACAATATAACATGTTTTGTTTTGTAGCAGTTGTTTTGAGTGATTCTCAATCATTTGTTAGATTGCAGCAATATACAGTGTCCCTATAGTATATAAAAACTAAATAATTCTAATCATGATACTGTTTTATATTGGGGACAGCACTCATTGTTTGTTGATATCTATAGCCTTCTTTACCATTTGACTGGAATAGTTCAAGAAATTTACTCATTGTTTTATCTGTATTTACTGCTTATTGGCATCCTGGCAAAAGAAAATTTAGTTGTTAACGTTCTCTAAGACATCGTATATAGTTAAAAAATTAAATGGTCTATCATGCACAAGCGCAATTAGCTTTTGCATTTTGACAGCTACATGTGCTTCAATTATCATTTTTTATATACCTCAAAGTCTAGGTTAGTGCTATGTTTATGTTGGAGATTTTTAGTTAGGCATCTCTATCATTCATATTGGTTCTTTTCCTGTGTTCAACAGGTTTCAGAAGTGAGCTCAATTTTAAATAGAGATAGCACTGTTGGGCTTGACAAGACAGTGGAGGTTCTAGACACACTCGGTAGTAGCATAACAGGTTGAAATTCTAGCAGTGGTTTTGTGTCAAGTTCTGCAGCAAAGGGAAACAAAATAGCCAAGCTGGCTTTTGAGGTAGAAAATACTATAGCTAAATGCTTTAACATGATGCGTTCTCTATCGGAGCCTAGCATAAAGCATCTGAAGGAGGTGGTGCTTCATTCAGAAGGTGTTCAACACCTTATATCGAAAGATTTTGATGAACTGCTCAGGATGGCAGCCGCTGACAAAAGGTTTCTGCTTGTGTTCACTTCATATCACCATGTAACCTAATTTATCCATGCTTGTCGTGTGCTACCTTGCTAGATATGTATTGAAAATTGTAGTGTGCCTTTTAATCAATACCTTAATTGGTTAATTCCAACTCCTGGCAATTGATCCCTGACCCTCCTCTCAGCTTCTGCTCCACATGGCAAAGGGAGCATGGTGGCAAAGCCTAGGAAGGTGGTGAGGGCTGGGAACGGGCGGGTCAATGGCAGGCTGAGGCCAGCGGCCGCCACCACGTGGGACGCACAGAGGAGGCATAGGACACGCACAAAGGGTCAGGTAGGTTAGTATGCTCTGCTGCTCAAAATGTCTAGAACCTTGGGCTAGGCAAGATCAGATCAGAACAACCACTCCACCCTCAACTCCAGTTAATTCCAATTTCGAGGGGTCGGATTTGATTATGATGATGGTATACACCTTGCTGGCTCATGGAGCAGTGGTGCAAGCCCAGTCATTTGCACTGCCCTGTCTTCAGTGACGTCGGTAGGTGCTCCTGCCCATCAGTTCTATTTAATACTCTTTGTTTGATCCGCACAATGGATACTATTTGTTTGTGAAATTGACAAGATGGATAATTTTTTTTACTTTTAACCTGCCCACCACATGTTAAACAGAATGCCTCTAAAAGGTTATTATGTTTTAGATACTTAAAATTGTCTTATTTGGAAATCTAAGTAGGCAATCAAGAATAATTGAATTGAATTTTTTATGAAGTATATTTGTTATAGTTCAAAGATATCAAAACTGCCTATTTATATTTAATAAATAATAGGAACACAATGACATATTATTGATATGGTTGTTTTCTCAAAGATAATATGCAAACCAATTCATCAACACATCATGGTCCCTACAAATGACAGAACAGCAGGATCTCAAATCAATTGCTTTCACTATTCTCATATTTTCCGGTTTGTGTTTTTCGTCATGGTCACTCTACCAATCTGTCAACTTATGATTTTTTATTTAATTTATAAATCCAGTCATCGAGGCATGTTCAGGAGAGGCATGGGTAACTAATGCTATTGCTATGAGTATCAGATCAGTATCATGACACATGGTTCAGCCATGACTATGAATTAATTTCAGATAAGTAATCTGAAATTTATCAATCTGAGAGTCACAGAATATCAGGTAAGTAATGTGAACACCAGTCTAGGGCTTCCCTTCATCGCCGTGCCTCAACTCCGCACTCAGTTTACAAGTGGTTCAGTTTTGCATCACAAAATATCCCAGTGAAGCATATCTACGGATACAAGTGGTTCAGTTCAACAATAAAAAATACCATCTATTTATTTGCAATTTATTTATTTATTTTTATTCATCATTTGTCCATGTTAAATTTGCATATTGTGGAATCAAGATTTCAGACCTACATATTTTTCTGTTTCTGTACCACGCAGTCCACTGAGGTATCTGAATTGTGCATTATAATTATATTGTCTTAGCTGTTGTTGAGCCTCTCTCTCTTTTCTTATTATATTTGTTTCTTTTTTGCTCTTGATCATATGTTAGGCATCCTTGGATTATTTGGTTGTTATCTCTCTGTGGAATTTTGAAATTGTTGCTCAGTATGGGTGATTCAGTTCTAACTGTCCATATGTGGTATACTGTTTTTTTAATTCTTGAAATCTGTACATCATTTTGCTACTAAACTCATTCCATATGAATGATTCTGAGTAAAGCTTGGTTGGGTTCAGGCTCAAATTATTTAATTTTTTTTAGAACTGAAGGGGGACATCACCATGGTTAATTGCTTATCGATATTGTTGATGTGAGTCCATTCTTTTCTTTAAGAAAGGCCCACTTAACTGGTAGTAGTATTTTCATTTTCCACCAGAGAGGTCCTCCATTTCATATTTCTACAGTATGCACTATGCAGTAGCTAATGATGCATTGGTTTTACTGTATAGAAGAAGGCACCACTTGGGAAGCCACCAAATTAGATCAGCGACCTTCTGTCCTCTATAGAAGGCATAAATGCCAGTTTTTACACAATAGGCGATGTTTATGCTACTCATTAATGTGTGTAAATTTGATTATTTAAAAAAGGCCCCCTATTTTAGTTGAAATATAACTCACTGTGGGGGCTTTAGGGTCTCTACCGGCTTGTGATGGCCGGTACAAAGCTTGTCATGCATGGCGGTGCTCTGGCCATGGCGAGCGTTTGGGACAGTTCGTTGGCACCGACGTTTCCAAGCGCTATGGGCTTGGCAAGGACGTACTTGTGTTCGTGTGTGCGTGCTGTGTATCGTGATAGAGAAAAAGCGGGACCTTGGGCCTCTTAGGTGGAGAAACCATGACGACATCCATGGCGAGTGCATACCGGCAAGCAAGGTAGGCGCGGGGGCTCACTGTGGGGTCGGGGTGGCTATGACGCTAGTGCGGTGGCAAGCGGCTTCGTGTTATCTTATCGTGCGATTTCTGTGCTTTTAGTACAAAAGTTTTATTGTCCCATAGCAACGCACGGGCATGCTACCTAGTACATGCCAGAAGTACAAAACACCAAGAAGTAGAAGCCTGGACATGAAGACACAAAAGAAATGGAAGCCATGAAGCTAGGAAGAAGAGACAGATGAATTGGTCTTGTCTTATGATTTTGAATTTTTCACAAATTGATATGATATCAGCTCAAAGATGTAGAGCTCTTCATTATCTTTCCAAAATTTTTAAGATCATTAAAATTAGAGTTCAGAGTAAAAAGTTATGCCAAATACAAAGTGTCATGCTAAAAGTTGAGCAGTGGAAAACTCAGGTGCTATTCTTTGTGACTATCAGAAAACTCTGGTGACAGCTCTTAGGTGTCCACCGGAAAGAAGGGTTAAGACCATTTCTCCAATGCTTATTCTTCAGTGACCATCAAAACCTATGGTGCTCACACGTGCCATACCCGGTTTTTTGAAGAATACCAAACAATAACTATATGCATGCCTAGGATGTCCACACAATGCATATAGTGACAAATATGGAAGACAAATGTGTTATTATGTATTGAAACATGCATGTTTACAACATGACCTACATCTATTACAAAGCATAGTGGAAAATATTCTTAATCTTTTCTTTGGGACTCCATACTCCATAGGGATGGTTAACAAAACTCCTTAGGGAACTTGTCACTTGGAACACGACCTGGTAACCATCTAGGATTTTGTTGATTGTAAAGCAAGTGTGAGTGCACCATACTTAGCAAAAATAACATAAGGGTATGTAAGACTAAAAAGCAAGACAGAGCTGACTGCAGTAAGCACTTTTAGTTGGTCATATTTTATTTATTAAACCTAAGTTTCTAGGTTATGCTTAAGCTCCCAAGGTGAAAGAATAATTAACATAAAGATTAATTATCATCCAAACCATCCATTGAACCATCTATCTCGAAAAGGATCCAGGCCACTCATGTTTGAGAGCATGACTACTGTAACAGTTCAAAGTAACTCTAAGATTTTGTACATCTTTACCCATGAATCATGATTGCCCTTTGGCTGAGGTGGCCAACCTCTTGACTCGCTTCCAAGGTAAGTTGGTAAGGATCGTATAAAGCTTATCACTAGTTGTTTAATAAGTAGTGGCCACTAAGGTTTCGATGGCAAGTGTCATGAAAGACTCATCCATTAGTGGCACATTGTGATTGTAGCCTAGCACACACTTGATAGGACAAGGACCATGCCCATCATGGCACCCCCTTATTGCCCTTTCGGTAAGCTATTGATGAACTAGAATAGATCAAGATACTAGGCTAAGACTAGAGTCATCTAGTTCTCGCCGTTGACGGTGGTTAATGTCAACATTTATAGTTGAATAAACATGAGAAATGGTACAAATGAGAGAATATACATAAGTATAGGGTTTAAACTGACAAATTCCACGAGCTTTGGTGAATTATTATTTTCTAAAGGATTATTCTAGAAAACAATAAAGAAAGATCTATTCGTCAAATAAAACAATCAACTTGTTCCACAAAAAATATGAGAGAAGACTCTAGAAGGATCATGAAGACACCACACCAAAGAGGGCCCTGAAAAGCCCACATGGGGGACCAGCTAGCCCTAGGCCTGTGCCACTCGACATCCCGTGGACCACATTTGCCTCTGGCTTCTAGAACCTTCCTCCACCGCCTCCTTGGATGCATCTCCACCGTGTTTCAAGGTTGGTTTGATCTAAGGGCTCACATTGATCCCTCCGGGCTATATAATCAAACCCTAGCCTCCCTAAAGGCAATAAATCATTGGAGATCAAGTCATCTAGAGCTAGAAACCCTAATTCCTCAGAGTTTTTTTAGTTATAGAGTTTATCTAATTAGATTAGGTCTAGAGGGCTTGACATTGTCAAGAGTGTGGCTTTCTTTTAGGTATAATTCTTTGTACCCCCCTCTCATTGTATTCTCCATTGTATTTGTGTGCTTGCTACAATAATGTTTATGGCAACATTAATCTTCATCTTTATTATATTCTTGATTGCAATGTTCATAGTTTACTTTGATTATATATCTTGTATAGTTAGTTTACTATGATTTTATGCATAAGATCGTATAGGGCTAACCCTAATATTTAGGTGCCATGGGGGTATGCACTATGTAAGCGTGGTGCTTAGATATTGTATATCTATGGATGCACCCTATGTATCAGGTTCTGAGGTAGTTCATAGGTATGACAGACCTATTGATTCCTCTATAGTCTTCTCCCTTATGTAGAACAAGTAGGGCCTATGTTGCAATGGTTGTGCGAACTGTATTTCCAAACTTCCTATCATTTATGCCCCTTATGCGTGGATGTAATAGTAATATTAACAATGATTACTAGATGCAATTGCACTAATTGAGGTATGCTTTGACTTTTAGTTATAGAATGACTTAGGAATTATTCCTCTAATATTCTAATTGGACTAATGCTATTGCCATTTTTAGAGTGCTCTAAGTGAATCACTTATTTATCATAACGCTTGATCAATGCTTATTATATATATGTACATATTTTATCTTATGACTTACCCCTTGAAAGATCCTAATATGGCTAGAGGGGGGTGAAAAGCCTATTTAAAAATTCTACAAACTCACTAGAGCAAGAGGTTAGTAAATAACAAAGTGAAGCTTTTTGCTCTAGCTCTAATGAGGTGTTTGCAAGCCACCTAACCAACAATTCTAGTTTCTATGATCACTAGGCACACAAGAAGTAAGTCTCTACTTACACTAGAGAGCTACCTAAAGTTTCTATACAAGTAAGTAATTTACTCTAGTTTGCGAGAATGTAAGAGAGAGGGTTTGATCTTTATACCGCCGCGTAGAGGGGCTGAACCAATCACAATAATATGAAGTCCAATCACCGGGAGAAATACAATGAACAATCACAATGGAGACACACAATTTTCTCCCGAGGTTCACGTGCTTACCGGCATGCTACATCCCCATTGTGTCGACCAACACTTGGTGGTTCGGCGGCTAAGAGGTGTAGCACGAACCTCGTCCTCACTAGGACACCGAAAGAACCGACCCACAAGTGAGGTAACTCAATGACACGAGAAATCCACTAGAGTTACCTTTCGGCTCTCCACCGGGGAAGGCACAAGACCCCTCATAATCACCGGGAGATGACCACGAACAATCACCAACTCCTGCCAATGCTCCTCCACTGCTCCAAGCTGTCTAGGTGGCGGCAACCACCAAGACTAATAAGAAAACCGCAGCCAAATTGATCCCCAAGTGCCACTAGATGCAATCACTCAAGCAAATGCACTTGGAATCACTCCCAATCTCACAAAGATGGATAGTCTATGAAAGAAATGAGTGGGAGGTGTTTGCTTAGGCTCACAAGGATGTCAAGTTTGCTAGAATGCTAAGAGAGTGAGCCTCAAGCCAGGCAACAACTATTTATAAGCCCCTCAAACAAATACAGCTGTTGGCTCCTTCACTGGGCAAAACATGGGGCCATCGGACGCACAGCTAGTGATCACTGGACGCACAGCCCGTGCGTTCGGTGCACCAAAAGAAGCCACGTGTCAACCTTTGAACCAGGCGCGTTGATCTCTAATGGTCAAATATGATCCACCGGACGCGCTCAAGTTAGCACCGGACGCGTCCGGTGTACACCGGTCATGTACGCAGAGAGTTCTACAAACACGCAAGGTCACCGGACTCACACCACCGGACACGCCCTAAGCGTCCGGCCCTTACCCAGAGAGCACTGCAAATGCGCAAGGACACCAGACGCGCACCACCGGATAGACCCTGAGCGTCTGGTGCTCTCAGTCAGAAACACCCGAAGAAGTCAGGAAGCACCGAACGCATGAACAGGAGTTACCCTGCATCCGGTGCTCAGCGTCCGGTGCCTAACCCTAACAGAGCCAGGCACTGACAGCACACCGGACATGCAGGCTTAGTGTCCGGTGCCTCCGCAGTCAGCGTCCGGTGAGTGTTTAACTTCTCCAAACTTCCCACCGGCGCAATAGAAAATATACATTTCATTTTCTCAAAAAGCGTCGAATCCTGCCGAGCAAGCTCGGCAGGAGGGAGAGAGGAACCTAAACTCCACTCTACTCTTCAACCTCCACCTCCTTCTCAAAGTGTGCCAACACCACCAAGTGTGTACCAACAAGTGCACGTGTGTTAGCATTTTCATAATCATTTTCTTTGAAGGAGTTAAGTTAGCTCACTAGGTTCTAAATGCATGCACATGAACAATGACACCTAGTGGCACTTGATAACCGCTTAGCCAAAGAATTCCCCTCTTTATAGTATGGCT
>Ga0182004_10000470_pt1 | contig 24436 bp, 26 predicted proteins | sample Sormic07211540_1_FD_120479 | JGI IMG/M metagenome (GOLD analysis project Ga0182004, IMG submission 120479) | Endophyte microbial communities from Sorghum bicolor roots, Mead, Nebraska, USA - 072115-40_1 MetaG | ecosystem: Host-associated > Plants > Roots > Unclassified | place: USA: Nebraska...
CTTTGCCGAGGGCTTTTGGGCCTTTGCCGAGGGTTTTCGGCTCTCGGCAAAGAAAGCAAATCCAGTAGTGTCGAGTACTACATTTTTTTTTATTAATTTCTTGCGTGGGCTGGAGCCTGGAGACGATCTGGCGTTGGCGTACGTGCAACCCTGCAGTGTGTCATGGAATGCACAGCAGGGCCGGCTATAGCTGTACGTGATGATCTCACCAGCAGATCGACACGATGGCGCCCACGGCAGACACCCACAGCACGACGAGGAAGAGCCCGTAGTGGGACGAGATGTCTTCGTCGGCAGTAGTGCCGTGGCAGGCGACGAGCATCTGGAGGACGTCGGCGGCGTGGCCAGCGGTGAACCATCCCAGAATGTAGGCGAAGAAGGCGACCAGCCGCGCCGGCACGAGAAGGCCCATGGTGGCCGCGAGCACCTGCGTGGAGGCAGCCAGAAGCAGACCCTGCGACGCGGTGCGCAGGTCCGCCATCTCAGCATGGGTCGTCGGCGCGCAGGCCCCCTGCAGTAGTGGCCGCAGTCGCAGCAAATAAACATATGCATGGTTAGGTCAGTTACACGCCGCGTCCGTCGTCCTTGGTCGATTTGAGGAGAAATGATGCTAGAAAGCTTTACGGCCCGGCCGGCGGTCGGCCCCCAAGAACCAAGCTAGCCCAAGAACGAATATGCAGAAATTTCACACGAAATGGAGCAAGAACATTATTATTGCCGTGCTCTAACGTGGGGACGATCCCAAAGGGGCGAATTAAATTTGTTTCAAAAGAAAGGCGAATTGATGAAGGAGTAGTGTAGCCCGCAGTACGTAGCAGTTGACAAGCTAGCGCCGCGAGCGAGAACGTACCAGCTCCAGCAGGCGGGAGTCGGCCGCGGGGAGGCTCATGGCGAACAGGGCGAGCCCCGCCGCGGCGCATCCCAAGACGAAGAGTGCCGCCGCCCACGCCACACGACGCACTAAGCCTGCGCCTGCTGTCCCCGCCCACCCCACGTTCGCGCGCGCCATCTGCTGTGTCCACGACGGCCGTGCTGCTGCTGCTGCTGCTGCTGCCGCGGCCGCCTCGACGTCGACTGGCGGCGGAACGGCTGGATCCATCCCGGTCTTCTACACTCGATCGTGTGAACTTATGTGGAAGGAACTAGCAGCTAGCTAGCACACTGCGTGCGTCTCGTCTGCCAGGGGGATGGATGGCCGATCGAGCATGTATATATGGCGAGTAAGTGGCTAAGTGCAACACGGCCGGCCGCGCGCGCGGCGTGCTGCAGTGCCGCCAACCGACGTCCGACGATATGATGTGGACCGCGCGAAGCCCGCGGGCAAGAGAGAGACCCACGCACGCGACGAGGCCGGCCAGCAGCTAGCAACGACGATACCGGGGCGCGCAGCATCCAACCGGCCCGATCGGGAGACGCAGGCGGCGGGGCCGGGGATGCGGGGCCCCTCGGCGTCCGAGCTCAAACGGGCAATGGCGGCTTCCCTTCCATCTCTGTCGCGTCCTGAGAATTGCTTCGCGTCGAAGTTCCACCAGCCATGTGCGTGCGTGGCCTTGCACTTGCTTGCAGCAGCAATCGCATTCGCATGGCGCCGAGTCAAATTAGACAAGCAAAAACAATGCAAGCCCCCGGGACGCGCATTGGAGCAGTGAGCAGTCCAGTGTAGTAGATGCGCCGTAGACCCGTAGTAGACTAGACTACGTAGGAGGATGCGGTCGAGATTGCAGCGTACGTGCTCGTCTGATGACTATTATTAGCTCTTCTTTTTTCCCTTTTTTCCTTTTTTTGCAGCGCGATATATATGCGTTGTAAACTAATAAAGCCTGATGGAAGACATATCTGAGAGTAACTGATATGTACAATAAGCTAGATAGGTGGTCTAGGGTCTCTCTATGGCTGGTATACACGCTTCCAGTACATAGTTGGCTTCATGAGATAAGCTAGAGAACACCAGAGAGCGGCATATAAAATAGCATAAGGCTTTGTTTACTTCTATTTTTTTTTTACAAAATCAGCACTGTAGTATTTTTGTTTGTATTTGACAAATATTATCCAATCATAGTCATAGACTAACTAAGTTTAAAAGGTTTGTTTCGCAAATTACAGATAAATTATGCAATTAATTATTATTTTTATCTATATTTAATGCTCTATATATATATCGCAAGATTCGATGTGACAGGTAATCTGAATTTTTTTGCAAAAATTTTTGGAACCAAACAAGGACTAAGACAATCGCAAAACGTAAGATCGATTGTTGTAGCTTACAAAAGATCTCTTCATATATTTTTCCTTATTGGAATTATCATAGGCGTCGATGAGTTTATTTGGAGATAACAGACATAATTTTCTAGATTGGAATAAATTAAACTAAGAGGAGTGTTATATTAAAATGTGACCTGTTCGAGGACCGAGCTCTGACTGCAGGGGAACACTAAGCGGCGCCAGCTCTGCAGAGACCGGGCGGCGCTGTTCATCAAGGAGCAGGCCGCGCGGTGGAAGCAAAGGGGGAAGTGCAGAGCGTTGCGCGAGGCGGCACGACGTCCGGACGCGAGGGGGACGCCAACACGTGCTACTTCCACGCCAGTGCCTATGCGCGACTCCGACACAACCGCATTAAGGACTTGTTTAGATCATAAACATTTTGGATGGGTTAGAACACAAACCAAAAAGGTTTTAAAATTTTTCGTCACATCAAATCTTTCGGCACATGCATGAAGCATTAAATATAGACGAAAATAAAAATTAATTGCACAGTTTACATGTAAATCGCGAGACAAATCTTTTGATCCTAGTTAGTCCATAAGGACACTCCCAATGCAAGACTCTATCACAGAGTACAAGATAATTCATTACATATTATTTATGGTATTTTGCTGATGTGGCAGCATATTTACTAAAGAAAGAGATAGAAAAAATAAGACTCCAAGTCTTATTTAGACTCCAAGTCCACATTATTCGAGGTAATAAATAACTTTAGACTCTATAATAGAGTCTGCATTGTGAGTGCCCTAATTGGACAATATTTGCCACAAACAAACGAAAGTGCTACAGTAGCGAAATCCAAAATCTTTTCGTATCTAAACAAGGCCTCACAATACAAGACTCTATCACAGAATCCAAGACAATTAATTACATATTATTTATGGTATTTTTCTGATGTGGCATCATATTTATTGGAGAAAGAGGTACAAAAAAAATAAGACTCCAAGTCTTATTTAAACTCTAAGTTCACATTGTTCAAGGTAATAAATAACTTTAGACTCTATGATAAAGTATGCACTGTGAGTGCCCTTATAACACTTTTGTTTATATTTGATAATTATTGTCCAATAATGGATTAACTAGACTTAAAAGATTCGTCTCACATTTATAGACAAATTGTGTAATTAGTTATTTTTTATTCTATATTTAATACTCATGCATGTACCGTAAAATTCGATGTGACGAAAATCTTAAAAATAAACAAGGCCTTGCTAAAATTTTATGACCACAAGCATGATGAAAAGAGAGTTTTCCTTTAAGAGGAAAGGAATGATAAAATGATCGAGCTTATTGTCTCAAAGGTTAAGATCATTCATCTTAATCCAAATGTGGCCGACAGCATCCCTTTAGGCACTGAGGCTAAAAATGGAAAAATTACCAAGGAGGGCAACGGCTCTCGTCCTGGAAATATGGCATGGTCGCATGGCGGTGCGGTGGAGGTTGGGCAATGTGACGCTTTGAGCCTACTTCCCTTTCCTCTGTCTCCGTGGTTCGGTTTCAACCCCTTCGCTTCTTCCGCAGAAGAACACGAGAATAGGAAGGTACGACATGAGCGCGTGAATTATTCACATTCTGATGCCTTTTTACACCGGCTTCGTTCCTTTCGCCTCTAATCTCGGCTCCGGCGGCACTTGCATTGCAGGGGTTCATCACGCCGACGGGAGGAGGAGGTGCGCCATTCCAATCCAACCCTGGCCCACCCTCTAGAGGGTGGGGACGTGGGGTGGATCATCCTCCTCGCTAGGAGAGAACTCCATCCCCGTTAAGGCGTTAAACATTAATCATGGCCACTCCAGCTGATGGCGACGATGTGTCGCCATCTCCTTTCAACTCGTCGCCGGAGCCCTCCGACTCGGACCCAGGCTTGGGCTCGCCACCGCCATCACTCACACCGTCGGTGTCACCGCCACCGGCGCCGATGGAGAATAGCAGCGCGTTGTCACCCCCGGCACCTGCGGCCAGAGGCTCGCCGCCGGTAGCGCCGTCAAGGGACTCCCCGCCGTCACAACCGGCTTCGAAGCACAGCGGTGGTGACTCCAACAAGAGTGGCGGCCGCAGCAAGAGCGGAAGTAGTAGCAACGAGGCAACACAGGTAGGTGTCATCGTGGTCGGCGTGGTGATCGGTGCCCTAGCCTTCGGCCTGCTGATGTGCATCGCCGCATGCGTGTGCTGCCTCAAGAAAAAAAAGAGGAAGAAGCCCCCGCACATGAACATGCCATACTACACCGACGAGCACGGTACACGCTGCGCTGATCGACGACATGCAAATGGCCGGCGACAGTGCGGAGTAACAACACTGACAGGGCGCGCGTACGTGCAGGGAACGTCTTCTACGCGAACAGCATGCCCAAGTGGCAGAACAGCGCGATGGACCACGGCTGGCACGCGCCCTACTCGCCGGCGAGCGGGGACATGAGCGGCTCTCACGGGCCTGCCGGGCAGGTGCCGGCGCCGTCGCCGGGCATGCCGTCGCTGGGGTTCTCCAAGAGCTCCTTCTCGTACGAGGAGCTGGCGGCGGCGACGGGCGGCTTCTCGTCGGCGAACGTGCTGGGGCAGGGCGGGTTCGGGTACGTGTACAGGGGCGTGCTCGCGGGCAGCGGCAAGGAAGTGGCCGTGAAGCAGCTCAAGGCCGGGAGCGGGCAGGGCGAGCGCGAGTTCCAGGCCGAGGTGGAGATCATCAGCCGAGTCCACCACCGCCACCTCGTCACCCTTGTCGGGTACTGCATCGCCGGCTCCTCCCAGCGCCTGCTTGTCTACGAGTTCGTGCCCAACAATACCCTCGAGTACCACCTCCACGGTCAGTACGCGGCGCGTGGCGCTCTTGAGTGGCATTATATTCTGGTTACTGGTTGTGATGGATGCGTACGTACGTGGTGGGTGCAGGGAAGGGCGTGCCGGTGATGGAGTGGCCGAGGAGGCTCGCCATCGCCCTCGGCTCCGCCAAGGGCCTGGCTTACCTGCACGAAGATTGTAAGCTCCAAATTGATTAGCTCCTTCTGTTTATTTGACGATTTTTTTTTTCTGAGAGGTATATCCCATGTTCATCTTTGACGGGTTCCTTTTCTTGCTAACGATATGCATGGTGAATTAAGGCCACCCCAGGATCATCCACCGTGATATCAAGGCGGCCAACATCCTTTTGGACGAAAATTTCGAGGCTAAGGTACGCGTTTGACTAAACAAACAAAAAAAAAATCGACCGGATCACCGGAGTGAATTTGTAACTCGTTCGCCCTGATACATCTCAGGTCGCGGATTTCGGACTTGCCAAGCTGACCACAGACACCAACACGCACGTCTCCACGCGCGTCATGGGAACTTTCGGGTAAGCTCCATGCCGCCGCGCGCGGCAGCGGCAAAGCGTGCAGTCGGTGACACGAAGGATGCAGGGGAAAAAGAAAACAATAGGTGCCTGGATGACCGTTTGTCTGTGTATATGTGTGCAGGTATTTGGCCCCGGAGTACGCGTCGAGCGGCAAGCTCACCGACAAGTCCGACGTGTTCTCCTTCGGCGTCATGCTCCTGGAGCTCATCACCGGCAAGAGACCGATTGATCCCACGAACTACATGGAGGACAGCCTGGTTGACTGGGTAGTCTAGCCTGCCTCCCTCTGTGTATTGTGTTACCTTTGCACCTCCATTCGCGCATGCATGCAAGCGTTCGAACGCTCGATACTCACACGTTCACGACGGTGGTGCGCAGGCGAGGCCCCTCTTGGCGCACGCCTTGTCCGGAGAAGGCAACTTCGACGAGCTGCTGGACCCGCGGCTGGAGAACAGGATCAACCGGCAGGAGCTGGAGCGGATGTGTGCCTCCGCCGCCGCCGCCGTCCGCCACTCAGCCAAGCGGCGGCCCAAGATGAAACAGGCCGGTGGATTTCAGCTTCGGCTTCCTAAGTTTTGCGTTCGAGACCCCTAGCCTGCGAAATGATGCGAAAATATTCGACATTACCATGAATGAATTGTTTCGCCCTCTGTCCCCGTTTCTGCAGATTGTTCGTGCTCTGGAAGGGGACGCGTCGCTGGACGACCTGAACGAGGGGGTGAAGCCAGGGCAGAGCATGATGTTCAGCTCTGGCTCGGAGAACGACTCCGGCGGCAACTACGCGTCCAACATCAACAGGTTCAGGAAGGTGGCCTTCGAGAGCAGCGAGTACAGCAACGAGTACAGCGGGACAAGCGAATACGGCGCTGATTCCGAGGATGGGGCGTCCCGGCGGCAGCAACATCGCTGATCGTTTCGTGGGGAGCCTGAGTCTTCGTCAAGATGCGTGTGTGATGATGTACAATATACCAAGGGATCGGTGTCGATCGTCGGATACTATCAGAGATACCCAACGCTTGTGACAGCTTTAGTACTTGTAATGATCGTCATACTGTCATGTAACGTATGTATCTGTGCGTTTCCGTGTGGGTAAAGTGGTGCTGCTTGCTTCAACTTTTGGCGAACTTTGCTGCTAGTTGTGATGAGCAGGCCATCTCGTCGAAAGACGCCGAGGATTAGGAACTTGTACCAATGTTCTCCTGGAGTCGGAGTAACTTTCTAACTCCATTTTACTGCTCCCTTGATTTCAAATTATAAGTTGTTCTGGCTAGAAAAATTAAGACGACTTTATAATTTGGAGGTAGTAAACATTCATTCACACTACCAAAATAGCAGAATTCTCCTAGTGTTTTCTATAGTAATAAAATACTATCACTAATCAAAGCATTAAGGAATCCCACTATGAGATATTTAGTAGGCAAAGTTTATACTAAATTTTGAATATTAAAACACTAGGAAAAATCCACCTCACTAAAAGGAATTAGTAAATTGTGGTTGTGTCATCGTTGTAGTATTGATAATGCCTAGATCTCTATCCTTTGGATTCAAAAGCCCTCTTGTGGAAGCCATTGGTTTTCAAAAAAGAAATATCGAGGCTATGTTTGATTATTTTCTTCCAAACCCAACATAGATAGTGTTATGATTAGAACCCACTCTAATAATTGCCCATGTTAGGCGTAAGGGGAAATTATTCTTGCATTCCGTAAAAAACAAAAACCTATCTAAGTTTATTGTGACTGATTTTTTTCACTTGTATGTCCAGGTATTCTAAGCATTCATAGCCTCCCATTTCCATATTGTCCCCTTGACACCCATAATAACACCACAACAATCTGTTGGTGGTACCCATAACCAAGTGAAAGGCAAACCACTACTCAAGTGTAGCAATCCAAGCATCGATAAGCATAATCATGACGTCATTGAATTCACCAAAAACTTGATTGGGAAAATTATATATCAGAAGTTATTAAGTTTGGCATTATTATGCAATGACGGATTGTCCGACAATAGTCCTAGATGGTCTGTCATAAACAATGCCAAGCTTGTTCGAATTTGTCAAAATTGTGTTATATGACAGCACTACAACTGCAAAAACACTCATCGGCTAGTGTCGAGTTGTCCAACTTTCCTCTCCCTTGGTCCACTAGCAAAGGGTCTCTCTCTCTCTCTCACCCCCACTCTCTCTAGCTAGTTCATCACTGGAGAACACTTAGAAACCTAAGAAAAGGAGGAGGAAGAAAAAAAAAGTAGAGATTAACAAAAGGGAAGGAACACAAGGACCCCCCAAAGCATCTCGATCGTTATGGGTTCTCTTGTATCCACGTTGTGTAAGCTATTCTTTTAGTATATTTTCTTTCTTAATGAAACACGCGTCAATGGACGTGTTTATGGAAAAAAGACATGCGGCTATCACCATTGCATTGCTAGGAGAGAAGCAAGAAGTGCTCTCTTCCCCTCATATTGGTGTTGAAGCAAGAAAAGAGAAGGGGCAAGGAGAAGGAGCCAAACCACCATCAAGATCGTTTTTTGTAGCCACATCTTGGCCATGTGAATCTCACATCTAATCAGTCATGCAACCACAAAAGACCAATATAGCTTGCTATCACCTAGAAATCACCATGGATGATATAGAGCTTCACCTATGCACCAACTACACAATGTACAGACGAACCATCTGCTTGATGGTCTACCAAAGCGAATTTAGCCAGCCAAGGCAACTTGTCTTTGAGCAGTTTCCATAAACAATCTGCAAGGACAACACTTAGTTGGTTTTGCCCTTAAACTGCTGCCTGATTCTGCAAACAATAATTTTGATTTAGGATTGGATGGCTCTGGAGTTGGTCAGTGGCACAATCTAATCGTGTGTAAGTGACATATCGGTATGGATTAAGACTACGCCTATCCACCTTGAGGCCGGGGGTACTAGTCCCATGGTTCCACCTCCTAACATAAAAATGAGCTTTCATCATATAAAGAAAAAGTAGAAATAGAGGTCCAATGTCTTTTAAAAAAGAAATATACTCTCTCCTTTTTATACAAGGTGTCAGTATGAGATTATGCAGATAAAATATTTTTAAGTTTAACTATATTTATAGAAAATACTAGTAATATCTTTTATCTTTAAATAAGTTTATTATAAAATATATTTATCTAATGATATTAATTATATATGTGAAAATATTTGATTTTTGTTCTGAGGATGATATTTTTTATTTACCGGACTGAGAAATTATGGCCCATATGGCCATATCGGACGACACATCCCTGCTCTGTTTGATGAATATGAAATCAGCGAACAGTACCAAGCGAACACAACAGATCACCGTCGGTCTCTCTCAACCTGCTGCGCAAAAAGGGCGCGTAACGGCAAAACCAGAGTCCAGCGTCGCGTCCGAGCCCCCAGTATCGGTCGACGGTCCACGATCGATCGACCCACCACCGCACCGCACCGGCAGCACGCCAGCACGACCACCCTTCAGCCCCCCCCTGGCGAAACGGTCTCGTCCATCGTCCTTCCCTTCCCGAGCCAAGCACACTGCACACCGCCACCCACCAGTAGGCGCCCGGTGTCGCATGCCTCGCTCACTCGCCGGCGGTGACCTTGCCGTACCGGAGATGGCGCAGCCGTACATGAAGAAGGACGACGACGACGAAGACGGTCAGCCACCCCTCCTCCCACCCTCCCCCGCTAAACCCTACCTACGTGCCTCCTGCTGCTTTCGCGCGGCCACGATCTGGGTGCCTCTGCCCGTCCTAGTGTGCCGGATCTAGCGCGATCTCTCGTCGTATCTCCGCGATCCGTTGTTACTGTTGTCGTCGTCGTCATCGTCGGTGGTAGTGGTGCTGCGGATTTATCTGCCGAGATTTTGCTGGTTGGGCAGATCATTTGCGGGGTTTGGTTGGGAATTGGGGTGGGAGATCGCAGTTATCTGGATCTGGACTGCGTTTGTTTGCGGCATCGTGCCACCTGACCCAGCGGCCGGGCGATTCTGCTTCGCGTTATCGAAGTCTCACTTGCGAGGGCTATCTAACCCCGTCAATGGAATCTGTGTTTTCCATCATTGGAGGCTTGGAGCTTCATGACTCACGAGCAATATTATCGTTTAGATCCGTTCCCTAGCCTATTTGCCTCCTTCCCGTAACACTAGTATACCCATGTTCCTAAGCGGACCCCACCTTGCTGGAATGAAATTAAACTGTCGTCTCATCTTTTATTATAGATTCAATTCAATTAAGCTTGCAAATTGCTTCCAAGCTGTCTCATCTTTATTAACTGGGTGGATATTTTTATCAGTCGAGTATTCACCATTCTTTGGGATCGAGAAGGGGGCTGTTCTGCAGGAGGCACGGGCTTTCCATGATCCACAACTTGATGTGAGACGATGTTCGCAAGTAAGAATTCCTTGCACTTTCTCCCATTTTGTCATTCTTTACAACTTGAGTTTTTGAGACATATATAATTTGAACCCTCTTATTTTTGTGGCTTTCTTCTCTGCTTCCCGTCCTGTTTGGAACTTTGTCGCAGGTCATCACCAAGCTATTATATTTACTTAATCAAGGAGAGACATTCACGAAGGTGCGGTAATAAAAAACTGCATAGTAGTGAGTTGTGTAGTTTCTGTGTGCACACATTTGCTTTGTTCAAAGAAACAAAACTGTTTGATTGGGGAGTAAACATACAGAGCTACATAACATAATAAATTCAATTGTGCATGTTTCTGTTACAGGTTGAGGCCACGGAAGTCTTCTTTGCAGTAACAAAGTTATTCCAGTCTAGCGATGCTGGTCTTAGGAGGCTAGTATATTTAATGATCAAAGAGCTCTCTCCATCGTCAGATGAGGTTAAATAAATGATGTTTTCAGATGAATACAAACTTCATGCCTTCTAATCTAATTCTAAGATGTTTGAGCTTTATGATTGTAATAGGTCATCATAGTCACAAGCTCATTGATGAAAGATATGAACAGCAAGACAGATATGTACCGTGCCAATGCTATTAGAGTTCTTTGTAGAATAATTGATGGTACCCTACTAACTCAAATTGAGAGATATTTGAAGCAAGCTATTGTTGACAAAAACCCAGTGGTTGCTAGTGCTGCTCTTGTTAGTGGCATCCACCTGGCCCAGGTACTGCTATAATTCTATGCATATATACTGATCTCTTGTTTAAGGTTGGTTAACATTATCTTTTGTGAGTTTGTCTACAGGCAAACCCAGAAATTGTGAAAAGATGGAGCAACGAAGTCCAGGAAGCTGTTCAATCAAGAGCTCCACTTGTCCAGTTTCATGGTCTCGCTCTTCTTCACCAGGTACAATCTTGTTCCATTGAGCCAGTCAGTGTTTTCCTAGACTAAACGCTAGACGGTCGTTCACCCTTCTTTAGCATTTAGTCGGCGTAGACGATAAATTATATGGTTTAAACGGTTTGCACTATAGCAGTAAATATGCATACAAACACTATAGTTACATACTAAATTTTTAAATGTGACTCTAGACATGCACACAGTTGCACAAGATACCTTAGACAATTAGACAGACATAATGACATAGATAGTAGACTTGCAGTTCTCAGTTCTCACATAGTTTAATGATAAATTGTCATTACGCAATAATATTACATTAGATATTAAGTTCTAACAGCAACTCAAATTTCAGATAGTTTTACCAAGTCAGTTCTCTATCACCAAGACTGTCGTTTAAATGCCTCAATTACTGTTTAAACACATTTAAATGCACCATTTAAGTTGTTTTCTGACTGCTTTGGCTGTTAAAATGTTTTTTTTTGTGTAATTCACCATTTAGGGCCTAAACTACACGATACCCACAGTTTAGCGCTTAGACATGTGCAGACGACGATTTAAACGAGTTTAGGCGAACACTTGAGCCAGTTAAATTTTGGAAGCACATGCAAGGAAGAAAACATATAGAATTTCTCTCTTTCCGGAATTTGTCCTTTTCTTACGGAAGTGAAGGAAGAACTGCATTATGGTATATTGGTATTGGTGTGCCTTCTAGTATTTTTCAGACGAATGATGGTTTGGCAAATGGAACTGTGAATTTAACTTGTGTAGTATCAAAAAAAGTTTCTCTGCGAATCATTGTAGATTGTATGATGTACTTTGCTAGTACATTGCCCTCAAATTCTATGCAGGCAAGCATGCCCCCTTTTGAATAACACCTTGGTTATATATGCATTATCTTACTAAAGATGGCATGATAAGGATGCAATATCACTTTCATTTGACATTGGCATCAAAATGTATGGCTCTGTATCCTCCATTTGCTTGATGATATTCTAGGAGGCCAGTTTTCTTTTATTCCAGTCGCGGCCTGATTTATTCCTAGAAGCATACTTACAGCTTATAGATTTGGTGGAGGTGGGCACAATCACGCATGTCATATGCTTTGCTTTGTCGCATACCTGTCAGAAATATCATGGTTAGTTTAAAATAGCAGGTCAGACATTGCATGCTACTAACCTATACAATGCTTGATGCCTTTAGCTGTATTTCTTTGTGCTGATACTGAACTTCTCGGGGAGAATACCTTTTCGATAAATAAGTTCGGGGGCTGTGCCTGTGGCTATTTTTGTTAATCTCGGTGATGTGGTTTTTGTCAAACTAATAGTTTCGGTAGTCAATATTCTGTTCAGATGATCCACTCTGCATGAGTTTACTCATACCTATTATGACCCTATGGGATGTTTGGTTCCATTTTACTGTATATGTAAAATTCTCTGGTAGTTTCAGTAAACAGTTAGGTTTTATTAGGGTGCATGTGGATAAGGTGTACTATGATATACTTTCTATTCGCTTGTTACACTTAATGTTCATTTGATTTCTCCCCAACTTGCAGATTAGACAGAATGATCGTTTGGCTGTTAGCAAGTTAGTTTCTAGTTTGACAAGGGGATCTGTCCGTTCTCCTCTTGCACAATGTCTTCTTATTCGTTACACAAGCCAGGTAACCCAATAACCCATATCTTGCTCTATTTAAAACTAGGTAAAATATGGGAATTACTAAAGTACAAAGGGCAATTTACAGGTTATGCGTGAGTCAAGCATGAACACTCAAAATGGTGACCGCCCATTTTTTGATTTTCTGGAATCATCCCTCAGACATAAAGCAGAAATGGTGGTCCTGGAAGCTGCACGGAAAATAACAGAGATGGATGTTACAAGCCGTGAATTGGCACCAGCGATTACTGTTTTACAGTTATACTTGAATTCATCCAAGCCTGTGCTTCGATTTGCTGCTGTCCGGACTCTCAATAAGGTTATCTATGCATGGTCCTCCAGCTTAGCTGTTCAAAAGTTATTGCCGCCCTATCTGTTTCTTGATTAACCATTATATTGCAGGTTGCTATGACACGCCCTCTGGCGGTGACAAACTGCAACGTAGACTTGGAGAGTTTGATGTCAGACCAGAACAGGAGTATAGCGACCCTGGCAATCACTACTCTTCTTAAAACTGGCAATGAATCAAGTGTGGATCGCCTCATTAAACAAATTACCAATTTCATGTCTGATATAGCAGATGAATTCAAGATAGTTGTTGTTGAAGCTATACGGTCTCTGTGCTTGAAGTTCCCACTAAAATATCGCTCAATGTATGTGAATAACTGAAAGAGTGTTGATTTTGTGCTTTGAAATTCCACTGTTTTTATTATGTCTTCTGTCTCTCAGGTTGAATTTTTTGAGCAACAGCTTGAGGGAAGAAGGGGGCTTTGAGTATAAAAAGGCCATAGTGGATTCAATAGTTGCTTTGATCAGTGAAATACCAGATGCCAAAGAAATTGGCCTGCTTCATCTCTGTGAATTCATTGAAGACTGTGAATTCACATATCTTTCTAGTCAGGTAACTACAATTATTATGTTATTGCTGTTGATAAAGAATTTATTCGTTAACTTCCAATCTTCCAGCTATCTTTGAATTAAGTAATCTCCATTTGTTGCAGTTATTGATGTCCTCTAAAATAGTAAAGTGCTTATGCATAGAAAACACTTTCATGGTTTAAGTCATGGTTTTGCACCAGTAGTGAGGTCTATCTAAAAGTGCATGTCTAGACGGCATGAGATGTTTTTTGCACCAAATGATTGCTTTGGGTGGTTTTCTATTTTTGTTCACTGGGCTGTTCATGGTGCAACAGAGACGCCAGAGAGAACAATTTGTTTACTGTATTCATTTCTGTTATGGAGTCCCCTTTATTTTTCATTTTGGTTAGATTTGAGAAAAGCCAGTGTCTCCTATGTTAGATTTTGTGAGATTAATATTCTAATATATATGTTCTACTGAATATATTCACATGTGGCCATTAGCAATAGTGCAATACAAACAATATGTGGATTTAGAACATGCAGCAACTTCAAGTGCTTATGTATTATCTCAATAGTGTTTGTTGATCCACTGTGATTGTGAGAATTGGGATTTTTTTGGTAGATTTTGCATTTTTTGGGAAATGAAGGGCCAAGGACATCAGATCCAAGCAGATACATTCGCTACATTTACAACCGCGTGATATTGGAAAATGCGACTGTTCGTGCTAGTGCTGTCAGCACGTTGGCAAAGTTTGGTGCCCTGGTTGATACGCTCAAGGTATGTCAACTTAGATTAGTAAGTGTATTTTTATATTATCGCCTTTCCTGTGTATTTCCAGCTCATTTAGGATTTCTGTATTTGTTTTTCAGCCTCAGATCTTTGTTCTCTTGCAACGATGCCTGTTTGATACTGAAGATGAGGTAAGTTTAGAATTCTACTTGTTTTAATATGCTTTTGAGCACATAAGAAACTTCAAACAATCCTTCATCAGATTTGGTAGTCTTATTCAGCGGAGTACCTGATAAGATGGACAGTATGGCATGAACCACAGAATTCCTGTGTTAACAAGAGTGCCATTGGTGTTTGCTGTCATAGGTTCGTGATCGTGCTACACTCTATCTCCAAACTCTTAGTGGTGAAGTTGCCATTGGTAACGATGAGAAGGATGCGAAGGACTTCCTATTTGGATCCTTTGACGTGCCATTAGCCAACCTGGAAGCAAGCCTAAGAACTTATGTATGTTTAGAATGAGCATTACATCCTGCATACTTCAAATGAATGCATGTTTTTTGCTTATGTCTTAAGAACTTAACAGGAACCTTCAGAAGAGCCATTTGACATATCTTTGGTGTCGAGAGAAGTCAGGTCGCTACCACTTAAAGAGAAGGCAGCCCCTGGCAAGAAGCCACCTGCCGCTGCCGCTGCCCCTGCACCTGTTTCAACCGTTGATGCTTATCAGAAAATGCTTTCATCCATTCCTGAGTTCTCTGGGTTTGGAAGACTCTTCAAGGTTTGTATACTGTTCTGTCTTTTAAAATTTGATAAGTGCATATGCTAATTCCATCAATTTCTGCAGTCCTCTGAACCCATGGAGCTGACAGAGGCAGAAACTGAATATGCTGTTAGTGTGGTTAAGCACATTTATGACGGCTACATTGTATTGCAGTACAATTGTACAAACACTATAGAAGAACAACTGCTAGAAGATGTAAGTATCTACATTCCAAGTATTTTCTTAAAGGACTAAATGTTAACTCACACTGAAGGTTTGGTAAATGTCTTTGCTTCTTCCAGGTCACTGTTTGCGTTGATGCCTCTGATGCTGAGGAGTTTTCAGAGATTTGTTCAAAGCCTCTTACAAGCTTGCCGTATAATTCACCCGGGCAAGTTTTTGTTGCTTTTGAAAAGCCAGAGGGTGTACCTGCTGTTGGGAAATTTTCAAATTTGTTGAAGTTCACAGTTAAAGAGGTAAACATAATGATGTTTCATGTGTATAATCTTCTCCCAGTATCTGACATTATTATAGACATTAATAATAATAATATAGTTTGTTTTTCAATAACTGTAGTTTTGTTAAGTTCTGTATCATATGGATTTGATTTGGAATTTTCTGTCCATGGCATATGATTTAGCTTGTCTGGAAACTTTCTGAACTGTCTGGAATTCTACTATTACCTTTGGTTCTGAAGAAGTTTTTGGGAAATATTCTAAGATTGACATGGCTATATATTTTTAATTTAGATTGAGAATGCTAAGACATGGGCTTTAATGAAATTGAATTTGTATTGTTCTATAACTAAATACCTTCCCATTTTGTCAGGTTGACACAACTACAGGGGAAGCTGATGAGGATGGTGTGGAGGATGAATACCAGTTAGAGGACTTTGAAATTGTTTCATCTGATTATATGCTGAGGGTTGCTGTCTCCAACTTTAGGAACGCCTGGGAAAATATGGACCCAGAAAGTGAGCGTGTCGATGAGTATGGACTTGGGGTTAGAGAAAGTTTGGCTGAGGCTGTCAATGCTGTCATTAATATCCTTGGGATGCAGCCGTGTGAGGTCAGCTTCCAATTTTCAATTTTTTTCTCTGAAAAGCAGTTGGTCAATTTCCCTGCGCATCATTTGGTATTTCTTGGAGCATCGGTAGTGAAGCTTAACCTAAGAACTTAGCACATCAAATGTCAACTTGTTAATCTTATGCGTTGCATTCGGTGTTGGGATGATTAATATGCAAGTGGTATGGTTGGTGATGTTCTAGGCTATAACATTGGAATGATCTGTGTGCATAGTTGGGAATATCAGGACAGTTATGTTGGCATGGTACTTGGACTTTGTTTTTCTTTAGATAATGGTACTTGGATGTTTGCTAAGTGCTCCAGTAACTTTGTTTTTCACTTTTCAGGGCACTGAGGTTGTACCAAGAAATGCAAGATCACACACCTGCCTGCTATCTGGCGTGTTTATTGGCAACGCGAAGGTCCTAGTTAGGTTGTCATTTGGACTGAGTGGGCCCAACGAAGTGGCAATGAAATTGGCTGTGAGATCAGATGACTCTGAAGTCAGTGATAAGATTCATGAGATTGTTGCCAGCGGATAAAGCGCAAGACATACAAATCTTCTGCCAAAACAATGTAGAGCGGGTAGATAGCCTTTATACTAAGATGCTTACAAGGCTTGTTCTTCGTGGATATTCTCAGATAGCGTATGCTGTAATCTTTTTTTTTTTGGCTGTACAAATAACATCAGATACTAGTTGATGTTTATTCAATACTGATTTCATGGAATATTCGGAATGGAAATGTACTGTACCCTTCTGTGGTTCCGCAAAGGTGTGAATGCGGGGCTGAAGACTGAAGTTGCTGTCTGGGTGTCATACTGTCATGTGTCAGCTAAGGCCTAAGGCCTCGTTCGTTTCTTGTCATTGATTCCTGGGTAAGCTTGACCAAGAACAAATTGTATAAGCATTTCCGGCCATGAACGGTTCCAGGAACTCATTCCCTACCTACCCAAGGTGGCCTAAGAGTAGTAAGACGAATAAACATAACTACTCTACAACTGGAAATAAATAATCTCCTGTGGTGATTTTTTAGTGATAAATTATCATGCCATCTCCTAAGTGCTCATTTTTTTGAGGCTCCATTTTGAGTTGAGGCTCTGATGATTAGGTACCTCTACGATCTGTGTACCTCCAATTTGATTTTTTGGAGACGTGGATCCTATTTGGCACTAGTCCAGCTCATAGATCAATGCATGGTTCTGTTTACACATGTTTAATCTAAAATAATACTACCTCCGTTTTGTATTTCAATGTCCTTTTAGGTTTGTCCTAAATTAAATATTTGTATATTTGACCATCGTTTTTAGAAAAAAATGCTTTTATAATATATACTCCATCCGGTCCTCTATATCTGGCGTGGGCGAACTAATTCCAGAGACCAAGAAGGGTATTAACTGTCTATTGGTCAGCCGTCAGCATGCAATCGAGCTAGGACGGATGCAACATTTTGGTTGCCAAGCTGGGACGCACGCACAAGACTTCGTTGCCGAGAACGCTTCGTTTAACATGCTCCGTAATTAATTCTCTCTCGGTATTCTAGTCCGCCAGATATTATGGATTTATGGCCAAACCAAAAAACAGGCAGGCGCTCCATAGAGGACCGGAGGGAGTAATATATAGGTTATAAAACTTTACAAATTTTGAAAATAAATAATCAAAGGTAGTAATATTTGACTTAAAGACAAACCTAATGTAGCATGTAGACAAAGAATGGAGCAACACAAATTCTCAACCAATTATGTTTATTGTGTTCCCAATAAAGACTTGTTCGGTTCAGCTGAATCCGGGGCAGGAACGATTCCTGTTGAGATAGTGGTTCCTCTTCAAACGAACGTGACCTAAAGAATAGAGATGGCCACCATAATATTTTTCTATGAGTTTGAGTTGGACTGAACAATACATAAATGACCAAGACTAAAATGAGCAAGAAGACAAGGTCACTAAAAAAAACTTAACTAAAGAAGACCGAAAGGAAATAAAAATTCAAATTAAATTGCCGGGTTATTAAGAAAAAAGAAGCAAGAAGACCTAAAGGACGAAAGTTTTTTTTTTTTAAATAAAATACTTCAACTTTAAAAGAAAACTGGAAGGAAATAAAAAAACCTCAAATTTAAAAATGTTCCATTGCCGGGATTTGAACCCGGGTCGCCTGGGTGAAAGCCAGGTATCCTAACCGGACTAGACGACAATGGATCTGTGCTTGAGAGAACCTGTAAAACGAAAATGTAGATAAAGCTCAGTCCAAAGCCCACCAACACCAAAGCCGCCCGTTCTCAGCCTGCAGTCTTCTACCTGGCTCCCTGCCGCTGCTGGGTGCTGTCCGCTAGGCTGCAGTCCTTTTCTCCACACTCCGCCCGCGCATTCTGTCGAACACCTCGTCCTCTACATCCTCATCCCCGCCTTCCCAATCCAGAACTCCTAAACCCTAGCCCTTCTTCCCGCCACCACCATCCATCCACAATCCCAAGCGGGCCATGCGGAAGAGGTAGCCTCCGCCGATGGCCTGCTGCTTCCTCCGCGTCGCTGCGGCGCCCCGCCTCCTCCTCTACCGCGCCGCCGCTTCGCGGCAGCTCCCGTCGCCACTCACCGTATTCAGGAAGGTAAATGTTACACTAAATCCGTTCTCCTCTTTTGGCGTGACGACTTGCGAGCGAAGTGTGTTTGTGGGACGCCCATTAGCCCTAGTAGCAGCAGGAAGTTCACGAGCAATCTACTGGTACTTGGATTGCATTGCCATGATTTATGCTTTTATACTCATATTCGATGTGCAAAATCGGAATTGTGTAGTTCGATTACTGTGTTAAGGTGGTAACCACATTATATGCAGTTTTGGACTGCCACTGAATTTATTTTTGCTCATAGTTGCATAGCACGCTGGATTGGTCAAGCATTCTTTTTAGCCCTCGAAATGATTGCTGTTCAAAGTTCATCATGATAACTTCAATGATGCTAGCATCAATTAACTGCTCTTATTTTCTCTTTAATATCAGGGTTTTTCGGAGCAGTCAGTTCTGCCAGTCACAGACTCGTCTGAGTGTTTTCAAGGACCATCAGTGCAGAATACTCCACGGATTCCACTGTATGATGACAGCATATCCTCAAGCATATTAGACACATTGTCGAATCCGACTGAGGTTGTCCCTCATGCTGATCCTTCAAAGAGCAGAATAATGCTAGTTGACGGAACGTCGGTTATGTACAGATCCTACTACAAGATATTAGGTTAATTTCTTCCTGATCTTCTTCTTCACTGCACCGCTTTGTCGATATGTGTTGTTTGCCTTTTGCTTCCTGTTTCTTATATTAGTAAACATTTAGAAAGGAAACAAAATTATGTCTACAATGAACTATATACTTCCATCGGCAAATGGTATACTGGAACTGAACTACTGAATTGTTGGCCTTAGTTTTTGCATTATTTTAAAGCTCTAGAATAATCAAGAGTCATATAATGGGAAAAAATATTTTCAAATCATGTTTAATTGAATATTTTCGTAATATAGATCCATTCTTGCCATATCATTTACCCATAAGATGTGCACTGTATTTGTAGACTGACGGTTTAGCTGCTGGATTGCCTAGACTAAGCTAGGCATATCTGGTATCTTGAAAATTGTCCTTCTTGCTTTAATTTGTCCTATGATGTTTAAAGCTTGTTTGACTAGCATCTTGTTCTTCTTTAGTTATGTTAGTGTAATCATGTCAAAGTTATGTCTGACAAAAGCTCCTTTACCTGAACTGCAAGCAGCTGCTTGACATTGTTTTCTATTTTTCCCCCTCTTCGTCATTTTCTCTGCATTTTTTAATTACTGAAATCTGCAAGTCATCTCTTTTTTCTTTAACATTTGTAGCACAGCTGCAGCACGGCCAGTTGGAGCATGCTGATGGAAATGGGGATTGGGTTTTAACTATATTCAAAGCTCTATCCCTGGTAAGTAGTATTGTTCCATAGTCAAATGGAGTCCTTGATTCTAAGAAATTCAAACTCTACCCTTAGGTTTCTATTCCATCTAGGGATGAAAACGGTACGAATATTTTCTGACCGTATTCGAGACCGAATTCGTTTAGAGGGGTTCAGATCTGTCCGTATCCGAGTCCGAATATTCAACATCCGATACCGTATCCGTATCCGAATACTTAAATCATATATTTATGATGTCGACATCCAATCGTATCTTATCCGACATGATTGACATTATCCGTATTTGAATCCGAATTCGACCAGAAATATGAAAACAAATATGATATCGATGATATCCGTCCGTATCCAATCCGTTTTCATCCCTAATTCCATCTGATCCCAAATACAAGTTCATCTAGCCTTTTTTTTCTGATGAAATGGACCAAATATAAGTTCAATGCACTTTTTTGCTTCATTCTTCCATATCTATCCCTACTTAAGTGAATACACAATACAACACACTAATCAATGCAATACACTTGCCACCCCACTCTTTATTGTAGTAATGATTGATAGGCAATATAGTCAATGCACCTCTCACCTTAAATTGTGCTCAAGTCTAAATGGACTTATATTTTGATCGGAGGGGGTATGCATTTTTACAGCTTAATTTCCTAATTCATTTGTCACACATAGAGTAAATGGACTATGAGCATCATTCATGTCCTCTCTTTCTGTAGCAAAACTCTCATGATGTTTTGGAATTGTGGAATAGATAGATACTAGTTTACAAAGTCTACTAGCATGGATGTAGTTGGCCATTTGACCATTTTCATTACAATTTTGGATTTGCTGGTAAGACAAAGGATTTGCTATGCATAGCTGACTGCCTGACTGTTTCAGGATTAACCTGTTTGCATCTTAAAAGAGTTCAGTATCAGTTAATGTTAATATAAATTTTACTTTTATACTTTCTGTTGTGGGTTCACATTTTTTTTAGTACTCCTCTGTTCCAAAATGGAGGTCATTTTTAGTTTTGTCCTAAGTGAAACTGATATAAATCTGACCAAGTTGATAGAAAAATATATTAACATCTACAATACCAAATAAAAGCACTATCAAGACATATTTCATGGGAAATTTAACGAACTAATTTGATGTTGGTGCATTTTTCTTTGAACTTGGTTGACTTTAGAGAAGTTTGACTTAGAACAAAACTAAAATGACCTACATTTTGGAATGAATGGAGTAGTGAGGTGACAAACTACATATTAACATGTTATTACAACTTTATATTGAGCTCTGTGTGTTATACATCATTGTGATTGTTCTGATTTTCTTTTGCAGCTTCTTGACATGCTGGAGTTCATTCCATCTCATGCTGCGGTATGCTCAGTTCTAGCATGGTTTCTACTGGCATCAATGATCAATATCTGTTGTTTCCTCATAGCTTTCCGTCACTTATGGTTTTCTTAACCGATATGTAGGTTGTGTTTGATCACGATGGTGAGCTCTGTGCCCAGGATAATTCATATATTGAGTATACACATTCTGTTTCATGTTTTAATATTCATGCAGTAACTCTTATTGATCAATCTCTGCAACACACACTTGTCACATTTTTTCATCAATAAGCATTGGATCTTTGCCTTAATATAACGATGGTACTGTTGAACTTATTGAGCTTAATAATTGCACTAGACCAGCGTATTGATCCGCTGCAAGCTTTACCTTGCTATGTGATTTCTTGTTACCGTTCACGAATTGTTTTATTCAATATATTTTCATTAGAGATGTTTGGTTAAATTTGAGATCAATTTATTTAGGGTCTTTATTGTTCGGGTGGGGTGGGGTGTTGGTTCTAGTTTTTATTTTTCTCCTTGAATTTCTTCTTGGAGCTGAACATTCCTGGTGGATGAGATTGTGAGATGGACCTAGTATCCACGCAAATTTAAAGTGATGCATTTCCTCAAGTTCTTAAAGCAATGAAGTCACCAACCTTTTCTTTTCAGGAGTTCCATATGGTCATTATACTGCCATGCCATCCAAAGAATGTCACATGGCAAAAGGTAAGAGTGTAAGATATCTCAAGTTGATGGGATCATGGTGGAAGGTAGTCTGTGACTGTCAATAAGCATCTTGGGGATGCATCAGAGATCTTGGACTGAGCCTCAATCCATGAATTGTGTTTGATGGCCTGGGCCCTGGCTTGCACATAAGGTCATAAGCAATGTTTTGTTGAGCTCCATTCCTTGGTCAAGAAAGTGTTGGGTAGAGAGAAGTAGGAACGGTATAGGAGTGTTGGGTAAACCAGTTTTGGAATATTGCATATTGTCCTCGTAGCACTGCCAACTTTTATTTTCTAAGAATTTTATGACACTTACTTTCTTGATTCTTATTATCTTGGCATCCCTATTATCTTTCCAGTTACTCTTTACTAAAAAAACACATAGTATATTGGAAGCAACAAACATATGAGGCGTCAAGGGCATCTTTGATGCTTCAAGTTGGGAGGGATATTTTGCTTACGCATTGGAAAGAGAGCATGCCAACACTTAAACATTGATGTTTTCATTAGCCACTTTTTAGAAGATACCTTTGCTATGGAGGGTTGGGTGCCAATTGAGTGTTTTCAGCTGTTGTATCATGTTACTCTCATCTTTTGAATTCTATAAAGAAACGATACCATTCTTTTCTCCCCCTTTAGGAATGACCTTTCGTCATATGTTGTACCCTGCTTACAAGAGCAACCGCACTCCAACACCCGACACAGTTGTCCAGGGCATGCAATACTTGAAGGCATCCATTAAGGCGATGTCAATAAAAGTAATTGAGGTAAAAATATATCAGTTATGGATTTTCTTACAATCTGGGTAGCTATTTACTATTTAGTATTGTTTGGGGAACACGCCATGTGCCACGAAGCTGCATCTCTGTTAAATGAGATAGCTGTTGATATTTGGCATTGCCAAATAATTGATTCAGGTTCCAGGCGTTGAAGCTGATGATGTTATTGGCACCCTGGCCGTAAACAGTGTTTCAGCTGGTTACAAGGTAAACACTGGAGCCATTGCTCACTTTCAGTTATTCTATCCATCAACTGTTCATCATTGATAATACCTAGAATGTTCTATTCGAACTTTAGGTCTTGAAAAGATCTGACGAGAAAATTTACAACTAACTGGATCATCCATTCCTAAATGCAGCACCACACCCACCCACAACACCACAGGCACATAATATATTCACATATTTTGGTTCTTGTTTATGATGAGTGCCTTTTGGTCTTAAAATGCCCCTTCTGAAGGTACGGATTGTCTCTCCTGATAAAGACTTCTTCCAAATTTTGTCACCTTCTTTGCGTCTGCTCAGGATTGCTCCACGTGGATCAGGGTAAGTTAAAATGTTTTGTTACATTTCAAGTACTTAACTGAACATTTGAAATAGTTAAGTTTTATGATTTGGACATGCAGGATGGTTTCATTTGGAGTTGAAGACTTCGTCAAGCGATATGGAGCACTGAAACCCTCACAGTTTGTTGATGTTGTTGCACTTTCAGGAGACAAAGCTGACAATATACCTGGTAGCCTTTTGTTACTGTTTTGTCCTATGATCCATGCCTCTTCTAACAAGTGATGTCCTTTTTCCTTCTTTTTTTACTCTAGTAAAAAAGAATTATGTATGTGAACAAGGTTCAGCTAGGCGCTAGGCGTAATCGGGGCGCTGACCCATTGCCTAGCGCCTAGTCGGGTGTACTCGGTCCTAGGCGCTCCTAGGCGTTTTCCTAGGCGTTTTGGCAATATAGCCATAAATTATATATATATTATATATATGACTATTGACTATATATATATATGTATATAACTACTACTCCCTCCATCCCAAATTGTAAGTCGTTTGACTTTTTTCACCCCAAGTTTGACCACTCGCCTTATTCAAAAAAATTGTGCAAATATAGTCAAATTTTAAGTCATTCTTGAAGAACTTTTATTAATAAACCAATACACAATAAAAATAGTGATATTTTGTACAAAACTTTGAATAAGACGAGTGGTCAAACTTGATATTAAAAAAGTCAAACGACTTACAATTTGGAATGGATTAAGTATATATGAGTCACAGACTCACAGTATTTGTGCCAGTAGACATACCTGAGTCCTACTTCTGCCTATTCCTAGCTCCTGCATGGCTGCAACTGCAACACTTTTTACAGCTAGTATTAGTCAATAACTCAATACTCAAATAGACAGCTAGATAGGACACTAAATTGTGACTTATCTGGATGATTTCAGCAGCCTCCCATCCATGAGCACACCATACCTCCATTTCAGCAGCCTCCCATCCATGAGCACACCATACCTGGACCAAACTGTCCAATTGCTTCACACATTTGCTTGAACTCATCATTATCAAGTGCATTGAAAGCAATAGCTGCCAACAGAACATGAAAATTAGTGTTCTGTACAGGAAAACACCATCTAATGAACTTTGAAATGTAAATACAGATTACAGAATAGTATACTAGCAAATTACCATGTGTATAGGCCCATTTTGCAATGTACTTATGCACC
>Ga0182004_10000471_pt1 | contig 24435 bp, 26 predicted proteins | sample Sormic07211540_1_FD_120479 | JGI IMG/M metagenome (GOLD analysis project Ga0182004, IMG submission 120479) | Endophyte microbial communities from Sorghum bicolor roots, Mead, Nebraska, USA - 072115-40_1 MetaG | ecosystem: Host-associated > Plants > Roots > Unclassified | place: USA: Nebraska...
GCTTTTGGGACAACTGTTGAAGCAGTGATGCTAATTTGTTTATTAAAATAAAGACTCTTAGATGCATTGATTGCTTGGTTAATTATCTTTTCTATGATATTTGTTGAAATAAGTTTGTCTAGTATGAAAAATCAAACCTGAATGCATCATGCCACTTTCAAGTCAGCCACTATGTGCTTTCACTAGGTTTGATCTATTTTATACAGGTACCAATGTTTTAGAGTAACTGTGATTGGAACTCGTCCAGTATCTTAGGAATGTCAGTCTATTTCAATTAGATGCTTCTTGGTTAGTTCATTGACTGGAAGTTGTAATTCATTGAGCTTTCTTGTACAGAGATAAGGAACATAACATATATTTTTTCATCTGCATTTTTTTAGAAAACAAATGAAGTTTTCCCAAAATTATAAGACCACTGACTCTGAGATTGCTAGTCTTTCCATTCTCTTCACCAATTCTCCACATGTAATAATGCATCGTTAATAGCATGACCTTGCTATATGCCTACATCCTGCTTTCCCCACCCATCTCACATTCACTAGGAATCTCAAAGCTACTGCTACCATATATGCTTGTTGCTTGTTGGCATATCCAATATCCACATAAGTTTTAGCTTACAATCGAACTTTACTACTTTGTGATGAAGCTGCCTTGACCAATACCTATCCTGAGCCTAGAATTAAAACTCGCAAACTTCAGAAAAGAGAAAACTATACCTCTTCTGTTCATTGACTGGATCTCTCCCCTTTCTCAGAAGATAAGTGTTCTGTGATTGGTGGATGAGAGTTAATAATTTGGTTTCTTGTGAAATTAAGCGTGGCCTCAATTCGTTGATAGTCCTCACTCCTCACTGCTTGGAAGCTGTGGAATCACCGTAATGATTATGTTTTCAATGGGGTCAGCCCTAGCATCCAGCTCGTTCTTACCTTGAAGAGGCACACCTATGGGTTCTTGCAGGTGCTAGAGGTCTTGCCCACCTAGAGATCGCTAATAGTTAAGAAAATGGTTTTTTGTTGGGTTGGGTCCTGGTTTGATATGGGCGTGTTTGTTTCTGGCACGAGTATGTGTAAACTGGAATATGCACAAAGAATTGTAGATTGATTATGGAGGATGAGAAGATACACATATATAGGCAACCACAAGGATGAACTAGGGTTTATAGAAATAGAACCAACCAACGGTGATCCTTGCCTGTAATATATCAACCATATCTATCCTAGCCGTATGGGGCCCAGGGCCCAAATAGGAGGCACCAGCCGGCAGCCCAAAGGGCCTGCCACACTCTTTTCATGTAAACTGGAATAGGCACAAAGAATAGTAGATTGATTGTGGAGGATGTGAGAACATATATAGGCAAGGATGACCTAGAGTTTATAGAAATAGAACAAATCAATAGTCATCCTTGCCTATAATAGATCAACCATATCTACCCTAGCCATAGGGGGGTGGGGTGCAGGGCCCAGGTAGGAGGTATTGAGTTGCATGCATGCACCGGCTAGTTCAACTCAAAAGCTTAAGCTGATGGGGAGAGGCATGCAATTCACTTATATTCCAGTAGGAGGCACAGTGGACCAACCAGCAGCTCAAAGGGCCTGCCACGCCCTTTTATGTAACAGTATGTAAGAGTGTGTTTATGTGTGTTGTAATTTATTTATTTTATCCCCTTAATGCAATGATACACAGCTCTTCTGCGCATTCTATAAAAAAATACATTTATACAAAGTTAAATCCTAGTGTAGTACGAATTGCATGTATGTTCCTGTCCATTGAAGTTCACTAGACAAATAAATGAGATACTGATTCTATTCTCATTCTGTATTCAGTGAAAATGATCATCCATATCTGAAACTGGCAGCTGGAAAATCTGTGCTGCAATTAGCTACAAGATGGGATTCGCATATTTCACCAGAATTATTTCGTAACACACTTCTCATAGCAAGGGTACTGTCAGTATTTTACACTGCTAATTGTTATCTTGCCTTCAGATTTCATACAAAGGCTGAACTTCTGTCCATTAACCTTCCAAAATTATTTACTTTGATTTTTAGGTCATTGATTTTGAATGCAATATTTGCTGTAGATTCATATGATTGTGTGCTTGCTTCAGCTTGCCTTGCACACTTTGTTTGATTACTACAATTATTATTGTTGCAGACCATTATATTATTATATAGACTGAATCGTAGTGTTAGTTCCATATTCAAACCTATTGGAGGTTCTCTGCATTTTACTAGTAGTATTTATTACCTCTGCTTTTGTAATGTATATTTTGTTCGGCTTCCAGGATCCTTCATATAATGTTCGCAAGTCATTTATTTGCAAGCTTTATGGCCTCTTGAAGAAACGCGCAATCCCGTTTAGATATGCATGTGCTTTTGCACTAACATCAACAGATTGCTCCAGAGATATCCGTACTGAAGTAAATGTTCCCTTTTCCTTTTGATTTTGGTTAGTTTTCATATATATGCCCTTCAACCTGCATGTGCTCAAGCCATTTCCCTGTACTGTTCCTAGTCGGCAAGTTACTTAAGTGAGGTGTTGAAGGAGCAAAGAAGGTTTTTTGTTCATCAGAACAGAACAAACAAAGAGTCCATTGTGAACAACCCGGCATATGCTGTGGTTTTTTTGATCCATACTCTAGCATATGATGGGACGCTCTCTTCCAATTACTACGTAGACGAGAGTAGCTTTCCTGAACTTTGCAGGTATTTTCTTATTTTAGAGTGCTGGGTCCTGCGAACTCCTTTTGGCACTTGAAAGGTACCTGCTAGAAAATTTTGATCCTCACAGTAATTTTCCTTTTTTGTTGTGTGTGTTGACAGCCCACTTTGTGTGATGTTGAGAGAACTACTTGAAATAGATAGTTCTAGCAGAACTGAGCATGGTCCCACAGCCAGTTTTGCATCAGTTCTGTCAGGGATTCTCCGTGGTATTCAGAAGGCTGAGGATCCGACTGATTCTGATATAACTCCTGTATGTCTTTTGGCCACTGTAAGATATGTTATATTTGTTTACCATTTTGTCATCAAACTGACATTCTATGCCCTGTCACAGACACTGCATGTTCTCTCAAAAATCGGCTTGCTTATTGTAAAAGAACTTGATAAGAATTGCAAGATGTCTGATTCTCTACGCCATATTCTCTTGCCCTCATCTTACTATAGATTGTCTGGGAGTGAAAGAAAATCAGATGTAAGTCACTCTTATTTGAAACCATAAAATAGTCTATCTTCGCATTATAGCTAACCTTTTGTGTTGCTCTGATATTCTAAATGCAGGAATGTTGCCAAGAAAATTTGATTAGTGATAAGCTTGTAAAGAGAATTCTTAAAGCTCATGAACCTTATAACCATAATGTATATCCTTTCTGCGATGCCTCCTTTTCTTCTTTCAAATTTGTAACTGTACACCATCTAGCATCTAACTTTGGTGATGGTCTAAAATCAATTGATGTATTTCAGGACAATACTAAATGCTCTGTTGTTTCTGAGAGGGTATCAAATGAATCTGCTCCTGAAAGGAAAGCTTGCTTCTCATTAAACAAATCAGTGGGACAGAATGTAGGTGGTTGTGATAAAGGCAAAAGGAACAGACGTTTGGCATCTGGGAAAGCTGTGTCCAAGAAAAAGGATCAGAATACTAATAATAGCTTGGATAAAGAAAATGTGTCATTCGTTCGAGAAAAAGAAAATGTATCATCTTGTGGTTCCGCTGGCACAAAGGTGTCATCTCCAGGCTCCTTGGGTTTAGCTAAGGAAGCTGATTCTGGAAATTGTGTCTCCCTCTTGGATAACCGGAACCGTCCTATGAGTAGGTGCTTCACTGGGGAGACTAGGACCTCAAAGGCAAATCACAACAACTGTAGGCAAACTGCGGTATGCACATATTTGCTAACTTGTGGTCAATTATAAGTTTGCTTGTTAGATAGTGAACTACGTATACTTTCCTACATGAACATCTATATATCTTTTATTATTTTTGCAGGATGTCTCTGATTTTAATCTCAGAGAATGGTAAGCAGAACAACAGTTTGTCAGCCCCCCCCCCCTCTTTGAAGATTTCTGTCCTACCTCTTCTTTGTTTGTTCGCATCATCAGATCATGTTTTACTCCAGTTGAATTAGTATGTGTCCATAGTGTTAATATACCACGAATGGTTCTGGACCTAACTGTATGGGGCCACCTTCCCCCATTGTCTGTTGTGCCTTCATGCGGTAGCTTCCCCCATGATATCCTCGCTTGGCTGATAAGCCATGGCTGAAAGTACTGTTCGCTGATTTGTTGTGAGAGGAAAACACTGTTGAATGGCTGGTAGATTCGGCAGATAAGCTCAGTTGGTTGGTCTTATTCATTCCATGATGACTGTTACACATAATAATATTATTTCCCCCACCTCCTAACCCCTTTGATGGGATCATACATTTTAGTAGAATGTGTACTGGAAGAACATTCTTTTTTTTTAAAAAAAGAGTGTTGATAAATAAAAGGTGGCCACATTAAATTTATGTTACTAGATTCATCATGAAATGCTGTTTCGGCTATAGTAGATCCTTATTAAAAATAAAGGGAAATCTCTATAGCGAAAAGGTTGTGGACAATCAGCATGAAATTTGACTTATATAGACCTGATTCTGACAGATCAAATTAATTGAACCTGATTCTTTTTTTTTCCTCAAATATTCTGACAGATCATATTTAGTTAGACCTGATTCATACACATCAAATTTGATTGCCATTTAGTTGTAGCTCAGATAAACTCAGACTAAATTGCACAAACTTTATCTTTATACCCTGCCTTGGCAGCAGCGGAGTTATATGTGCTGCTGTGGGTGTGGCTGCACCCTCACAAAAATAAAAAAAACTTTGGCAAGAATCAAAATTTCACCATATTTGCACCCCTCATATGTCACAAATCCTTGCAACCTCTGATTTCCTCTACCTCCACCCCTATGCCTTGGCCAGTTGGCCTGAATTTCTCTTTTTTTTTTGAGTGAGAATACAGCAGGGGAAGCCCCCACTGTAAGATTTTTTTATTAAATAAAAAGAGGAAAACAAACCAAGCCTGTACAACTAAATTTCTGGTTAGTTCTTGGACAGTTCTAGTATGTGTATGCCTGCCAATCCAACCACTGTTCTGTTTCAATCAAATGAAAGAACTAGAAATCTGTTATACAATCATGATGGCATTACAAGAATGACAAAGGGGTTGAAAATGAACTTCTCCAGCTTATTTGATAAGTTGTTATGTGCTTTGCTGCAAGTTTATCTGACAAGTTTTCTTCATTTTGATGATACCTGAACCTTGAAATATTAATAGTTCCTTCAAGAAAGATCATAGCAAGGGTTTATCTGAAGCCCAGAAGCATGAAAAGTCGCTTCCTGGATCTTCGATTATATGGTGAGAATGTTTGCCCCTTTTTTCACGATGAAGCTTTGCTGACTTTTCATCCATTATTTACATATCAACTTAAAGCAGTGATATTGAAGATATTGAAGATGGTGATTGTGATGACAACTTTGTGAAAGCACCGTTATCAAGCAACATAACAGGTAATCACGCAATAATTGAAGTTGTCATATTGTCAATACTTAAACAGCAATGGTTCTGAGACTATCTGTGTCAGATCTTGAAATCCTTAAAGAGGCCTTACCAACAAGATCATGTATAAGTCACTCATAAGTTGCATGCACCAACCAATTCGACCCAAAAGCTTAAGTTGATGGGGAGAGATGAGTAATTCACTTATATTCCAACATACCCCTTCATGTGGTGGCTCTCTCATGCTTCAGATGTGGAATAAAAGCGAGCAACTATTATTTTATAATAAGAGCGAGCAACTATTATTTTATTTAATTGCGCTAACCAAGATTCAAACTTGAGACCTCTAGCTCTGATATCATATTGAGTTGCATGCACTGACTGGTTCAACCCAAAATTTTAAGCTAATGGGGAGAGGTGGACAATTTTCACTTATATTCCAACAATAAGTCAAAGCTAAAAATAATAGTGATTTGGAACAGCAGTTAATTATATTGTGTCCAATTCTACGTGGCACTAATACTCTGATGATTGAATGTTGCTGGTGAAAAGTTGTGCTCCTAATTTTACGTGTATTCGGTATCTTTGTCCATATCATGTTTGTATTTATTGCATTAATCCAGTTTTGTACATTTCTGTAGCCAACCTTAAGAAAAAGGGTAAGAGAGGATTAGAGGTGGCAAATTTGCAGAACAGCTCCGATTTAACTGATGTTGTCACAAAGGATAACGTAAGTCGTGCAAACAATGCATGGTTTCATTTGTATCATAGAATTATATCTAATTTTGCTTTTGCACAGGTTCGACGGATTAGAGCAAGGAAGGTGCCAGTGCAAAGAGCTACTCACATATGATCTTAGTATTTATCTGATTTTCGTCTCACGTAAATAAATACTTAGTTCTGGAATCATTTATACTTGCATACCCACTTGCAAGTATTGTCATGATGGTAGGAATTTTTGTAGTTAATAATTTTATTATTTAAAATAATCTAAGGAAAGTTTTGGTTGAATTTCCTCACATTTGAAATTCAAATTCTACAAATGACCTCAGATGGATAAATGACCAAAAGCAAAGTTGTAAATCTCAAATAGTTATAAAATTTTGTAGTTGACAACTTTTTTATTTGAATTCGTTTAGTATCTCAAATACACATTTCAAAACCAAAATGTCATAAAATGGGGTAAATAAATATTCTAAAAAGACACAAGCGTCTTACGAATGGAGTGATTAGAAGGCGAACACCTGAAGCTGAAGGTTGGGGGTTTGAGCGCTGGTGTCCACGAAGCGTGTATTTTTCACGCGAAAAATTGCGTGACTTCTGACTTCAGGGTTCGAACGCCGGTGGCGGTGAAGCGTGCATTTTCACGCAACCAAAACAAAAGTTGTGAGACCTTGCCTTGTTTAGTTTCAAAAAAATTTACAAAATTGATACTGTAGCACTTTCATTTGTATTTGACAAATATTGTCCAATCATGGACTAATTAGACTCAAAAGATTCGTCTCGTCAATTTCGACCAAACTCTGTAATTAGTTTTTATTTTCGTCTATATTTAATACTCCATGCATGCGTCTAAAGATTCAATATGACGGGAAATCTGAAAAAATTTTGCAAAATTTTCTGGGAACTAAACAAGGCCACAGGAGGTGGGGGCACTCAGAAGGCGTCGCTAGAGCCCAGTTGAAGGGGAGTGGCGTCACGGAGCTGGAGGTGGCCGGGTACGGGAGGAAGAAGATGAGGGAAGATGGAACCGTGCGCGCGAGGCGAGGAAGAAGATAAAAGGTGTGTGCGGGGGAGGCGTGCGGGCGGAAATATCTATATCCACGCATAGTGTGGCAATATCCTTCTTTGATTCATATTCATATTTATGCAGGGAAACGAAAACCTATCCTTCTTTGATCTATTTTATGCAGGAAAACAAAAGGGCTGCCCTTATATAGTTATATATCTATGTACTAGTAACAAACAAAGGGCAGTTAATACACGCACAAAATAGACCAAACGTGCTAAATCGACTACTAGAACTCTAGAAGAATAACGAGGGCATGATCAAATATTGCGTCTTATACACAGCGGAAGAATTTCGTGCCGGTCCAAAACAGAGGACTCGTGCCGCAGAGTTCGCACTGTGACACTTCCTCTTTTTCCAACGTTTGCTGAACTGAGAAGGGCACCGTCAGGCATCAGTGACATACTGACATCAGTGCAGGATTTGGCTCCTCTTCCCCGCATAGATTGCCAGGAGATACATCGCAAGACACCCGAACACTGTGCCGCAGGTGGCCTCCCAAAAGTTCAAGTTCTTGATCCTCGCCTGCTCATCGGTCTCCGGATCTTTCATGAGTTCGATATGGATGTTCATGCCGAACAAGCTCACGACCACGATACCGGCAGTGACCACCACGGTAGCCGTCGTTAGCAGGACGCCCATTTGCAGTAGCTGGTTCTGCTTCTCGTCCAGCATTATGTTGATGTAATCCTCTGTGTCGTCCACGTATTCTCGGAGCTGTGGGAATGCAATAGGCACAATATAGGTTACAAAAGCATGATCGGAACAAGGACCACAATAGCGATGTATTGTTTTTTTTTGACAGAATAGCGATGTATTGTCAGCAGACCATTCAGGATTATTGATATTTGCATCGTGTATTTTTCAGTGACTGGACAGCGAATTTCTCAGTGCGCTGCATTCATTTATCTTCAAGTTTATGTAAATGATGACAGCATGATCCACCATTTTGTCTTTGTTATGGCAAGGGCAAAAGTTCAGCACATCAAATTGAAATATATGTTGCAATTTCCAGTAAGACATATTGCTATCTGCTCTTAATATCATCATTATTTGACCAACAATCCTCAAAGGAAACCATGTGTAATACCAAAGCAATCTAATCGTGCAAAAATTGAATTAGGATAATCTGTGAATAATCCTCGCAAAAAAAAGGATAAGCTGTGAATAAGCAAGATGGAACATACATGGTACAGTTTGTTCAGCGTGCCGTCGATCTGTACGAAGTAGGCTTCAAGAAGCATTTCCAACTCTTCAACATCAGGCTTAACATAGGCAGAACTTTCACGCACAGTCTCTGTCTCATCATCACGATCTACTTCCTCCCTGAATACAGTCATACAGGTAAGATTAAAACAAAAATAATGAGTGTGGAATAGGTTGTCGTTTCACCAATATATGTTTGTCAACATATGCTTCTGCTCGGTAACATATCTTCCGAAAAAAAAAAGATTTAGGAGTTTACTTCCTGTTCACATCCTAGCATATACATACGGGATTACATACTTCTCGTTCTCGTTATGATCCGTGGATGCATCCTTATTTGAATCGACTGAGCCCAATGTCTCGGGGAATCCTTGGAACGTGAGTTTTCTTGTCAGGTACATCTCAGCCATATCCATGTCGTCGTCCAGCAAGTGTTCGATTTCATCCCGCACCTGCCAAAGAGCATATGCCACACGACACAAAGAACGCCAAATGATCAGATGTAACAGCACGCCTCTTCAAACTTTTGAACTAAGAACAGGATAGCTGCTTCCAACCTTCTGCACGCGCCCTGACACCCCAACTAATCGGTTCTTGATATTCCTGACGTGCTCCAACTTCAGCCTGCTAACCTTGGAGGTCAGCTCATCCAAGGCTGGGTAAGCTTCCTTCTCGAGAGTCAGCGTCTAGCACCAATGTGAATTCATCCTCAGCAACAAACAGGATTTGCAAAATTGATATAGAGATCTGGTGTAGGAAATATAGGATTTAGTGATGTACCTCAGTTTCCAAGCATTTGCATGTGTGCTCGAGGCAGACCTCAAGCACCTTGAACTCGAAGGGCGGGGTCTCGACATTGTCATTGCCAGCCCCGCAGAGCGCCACTGTTGGCCCGTTTCCCTGATCCGTCTCTTTGCTGCGATCAGTCGCTGAACTCGTGCTAGAGACATCCTTCACAAGAACAGACGACAATTTTGAGTTCATTAGCTCAACTGCAGAGGCAGAGCTCACTACTATTAGTATACCATTGTCGTCAGTTTAGAGTTGCAATCTAGTGTTGTACTAGAACAGAACAAACTCGTTTCCGTCAGGAAGGAGGGAGAAAGGTTCGTACCGGAGGCGAGAGGCGGGCGTGGAGGCTCTTCAGAAAGGGGACGAGGAGCGGGTTGCTGGAGTCCAGGACGAGCGCCTCGGCGGCCGTGACGATGACCTTGACGTGCTCGAGGTTGACGACGACGGCGCGTTCGCGGCCCAGGATGGTGGAGGGGGAGTCGAGGTCCGGGTCGAGCACGCGGAGGTCGCGCGTGGGCAGGCCCGTCATCTCCATGATCCGGTGCTTCCCCAGCTCCGCCACGAGAGGCTCCCCCGCGGCCGCGGCCTGCACCACCAGCCACTTCCGGGTCGCCGCCGCGCCCTTCCGCCGCGTCACGTGCACTGACGACGGCAGCAGCTTGCGCTCCATGGCCCCCGCCCGCCGGCTGGCTCGTGATCGTGGCTGGCCTAGGGCTGTGGACTGTACTGTACCTGCCGCCGCCGCCGCCGCCCACCGTGCGCGGAATCAGCCGATCAGCGGAGGCTTCGCTCGCGCAGTTGGTAGTTCGTTGGGAGCGTGGAGGGCTCAGGGCTGGGTCGGGTCGCGCTCGCTTGCTCAGGGCCCCGCGCCGCGCGGACGCGGTGCCACCTGGCGCTCGCGCGGCGTGGGCTCGTGGCGCGCGGGGCCGCGGGCGCGCAGCCGGTTTGGGAGGCGCGGCGATTTGGATCGGTTGAGGCGCGGCCGGGTCAGGCTGCTGGGTGTTTCGCGGTCGGACGCACGGTGGTGATCAGTGACCAGGCTTTGGTGGCCGTCGGTTTCAGACCTTGCCGTGCGCAGCGCGATGCCTCGAATTTCCGTGCGTCGCGTTTGGTTACCTGATGAGCGTGAGCGTTCCGGACTTCCATTGGCGGTGGCCATCTCTGCTTACGCGGCCATGCTTATTAGTATGGTTGGGATGTTCTTAATTCATCTTAATTCACATGTATTGTTATAGATTGAAGTAGAATTCAAGTTTTACTCTAATATATTCCGATATATGTGAATTGATGCAAACTTGACTTAGACTTGTTTGTATGTTATTGGATTCATCTCAAGCCATATATGTTAGGAGATTTAGTTTAGATTTCACTCAAATCCGCGGTTCATTGTCTCTAGAGCCTGCACACAGAAGATGTAGCTTTTCATGAGTTGAAGCTTGCAGTCCAAAAATGGTCATGCATTACCAGCCGCTCCAACCGGTCTTGAATGAAGAACCATTGAGGTGTTCGGCAGCAAGGAAAAGATGCCGTTGTTGCAAACTTTGGATGTGTCTACAATTGTTTATTTCAAATGTCACCGACAGTGCAACACCATTAATTTTAAAAATATATTTAAAATTTTTTTAGCACTCATGCCAAATCGAATAGGTTCTATCACATAAATAAAACCTAAGTAAAGGAGCACTCCCAATTCGTGTCTATAGTGTTTCGTTGAGACTAGAGAAAAGCACAACAAATTTTTACTAGAATTTCTATGCTACCCCAGCTCAGGAAACGCTTAGTTGGGCCTTGGTTAGTGAAGTCTGAACTCGACGCTGAGGCTGTTTGTTCAACGATTTGAGCCCATTAATCATTTAGTGTGTAAACAGGTAGCGTGGTTGGACGTTTAGATGGGCCTCCGTAATGGATCGCTTCCCACCGTGAATAATTGAAGCCCAGAATAACACCGGTGGCCCTCCCCTTCCAGCTCTACCCACCATCTCGTTCTCGGCTCTTCCTCTCCGGCTCTTCCCCGTCGGGCTTCCGCCTTCCTGCACACCTTCTTGCTCCGTTTCTTCCTCGAACACAGATTCTGTACCCCACCCCGACTCTACCTATAAATCTCACCAGCTCACCCCACGAATCCCGGCAAAACCCACCGCCCGAAGCAAAGCTCGAGCCGCCGCCGCGATGATCCTCCGCATCCGCAGCCGTGACGGCACGGACCGCATCACGGTCCCAGACTCGGCCTCCGCCACCGTCGCCGACCTGCAGCGCCTCATCGAGTCGCATCTCACCGTGCCCGTCCCGCTCCAGCGCCTCTCCCTCGACCCGGCCCTCCTGCTCCCCAACCCCTCCGCCGCTGTCCCACTCCTCGCCGACCCGGCGACGCCGCTTGCCTCGCTCCGCCTTGCCAACGGCGCCTTCGTCTACCTCGCATATCCGCCCGATGCGCGCTCCGCCCGCCCGCCGCCGCCCAAGGCGCTTTCCGTCGCTGGCTCCTTCGGCAAGAAGATGACCATGGATGACCTCATCGCGCGCCAGATCCGTGTCACACGCCAGGAGAACGCGCTCTGCGCCGCCGCCTCCTTTGACCGCGATGCCGCCAACGCGTTCCAGCTCTACGTCGCCGAGTCCCTCGCGTTCGCCGTCAAGCGGGCGGGCTTCCTCTACGGCCGCGTCGACGCAGAGACCAAGGAGGTCTTCGTCGACTTCATCTATGAACCGCCGCAGCAGGGCTCCGAGGATGTGGTCCACCTCATGAGGGATCCCGAAGAAGAGGCCCGCGTCGATACCATCGCCGAGGGGCTCGGGATGCGCCGGGTCGGCCTCGTGTTCACGCAGGCCGTCGGGAGGAAGGCCAGCGAGACTGGCGAGTATACCATGTCCAACCGGGAGGTTGTGCAGGCTGCCCAGCTGCAGGCTGAGGGCGGGATCCCGGAGTGGGTCACTGCCATAGTCAAATTGGAGGTGGGGGATGACGGCACTGGGGATGTGCACTTCGAGGCCTTCCAGATGAGCGAGATTTGTGTCAAGCTCTTCAAGGATGGGGTACTGGAAACTGAGGTTCAGGATGCTGATGATCCCCGTCTGTCAAAGATGAGGAAGGAAGTGGTGGCTGGGGGAAAGGATACTATGGAGGTGGATAATGACTTCTTCCTAGTGCCCGTCAAGATCTCTGATCACCAGGTATACTCCTTTACTCACTCCTGCTCCTGTAGTTTGGAATTTATAGTTCATATGAATAGAGGTTTGGATATAACGATGAATAAATACTGAATATATAAAGGACGTGGTGCTCAGAACACTAAAACACTAGGTTGAAACCGTAACACACTAGGTTGTAATATCTGAGTATAATTGTAGATAATTTCTTTGCAATTTATTGGCATTTCAGAACCTTTGAAGGGAACCAAGTAGATATGTGCTTTATACATGTAATAGCTTGGTCCGATGTGATGTTCAATTCATTGACAATACTGCCTTTCTGAGTGAACCAAGTCTATTTGTGCTTGAACTATATATTAAATTTAGCCATGGAACAACAATTTACTGATATAATCAACTCTGCAGCATGGTTTACATCTAAATTTACCAATCAATGGCAAAATTAGTTTTTTTCCATTAACAGGAAGGGTTGCCGCTTCACTTGCAGTTGGTTAACGAGTCACTTTTTTTCATTAAATTTCCCAGTACCCTTCCATTGACAGCCAACATGGGCGTGACACAAGGCACCTAATCTGGGTTTAAAACACTAATCTTTTAGGTTTAGCAGTAAATCACAATAACCCATTCTTATCAGTGGAGATTCTGAATTACAACTTGATCACACATTTTTTTTCCTTAGAAATTAGAGAAGACTACTAAATTGACACACTATGTATTTGACCTGAAACTGTAGGATTGTCTCCTTTGGACATGCATACTTTTGACTTGAAACAATAGAATTTTCCCCTTCGAACACAGGGGCCTATGGAAAAATTCGAGAGAGAGCACGCCAACGGCTGCAAAAAATTTTAGGTAGCTTAAGCATGGTGAAAATTTGTTGATTACATTAGCTTCAAAATTTATGAGTGGGCCTGTACCCTGTACCTTCATTGGCTTCTGTGTAGGTCCACCCCTGCTTCGGTAACTTGACATGTTTACCTTGTTGGATGAAAGAATGCTTCTCTTTGCGTGATATTTGAAGTGACACAACCTAGTCCACAGTAGTTTAACAAAAAAAATTTATTGTGGTTATGTTGTGGATGAGTCTTAGAATGACATCTAGACATGTGGGATGTATGAATTTCACTGGCATTTTTTTTACTTGAAGATGTGCTTACAGTCCATATAATCCACAAATAGAGTTGGTTTGGTTATAAATATTTATAGTTCCATTAATAGTGTAGTCACTTTTTTTAACCAAAGGGAGCTCTGGCATTTAATATGAGCACATATGGTTGGCCCTAGGTCCTGAAGTGTAAAAACTAAAAACCCTTCTACAAGGAGCATAGTACGGAGAGAGGTCTGCATAAAAGTTATATGTCATCGTTGATTTTTTTGTGTGCTTTTATTGAATAAATGACAGTGTTTTGAGGGGGGTGGTAGAGCCGTACAGGATCTTGTCAGTTAATTATCACAAGATGATTTTTGTGCACGTACTTCTTTAGTACCAATGTACAATACTTCTGTTGAGATTAATGGGGATGCCAGGACCCAGAATATTTGCAACAAACTTGTAGGAAAAAGGAAAATTGGTAACTATATACCTTTTCCAACACGACACAGACACACCACACAGACACAAAATATTCTGTGAATCCACCTTTAAACGAATTATATCAGAATCTTCATCTCAAGGGATCTCACATTGAAGGCTCTAAAGTTACTTTTCCTCAAATAAATATTCTATAGATCTACCTTTGAAAGAATTTTCAGAATCTTCATCTTAAGGGATCGAAGGCTCTACAATCCCAACTTTCTGTCCTGTGCATGATTGTCCCACTTTAGGTGCAAAGAAATGAAAAAAGGCCATCCGTAGGTTGCAATAGGGTGTAAGAGCGATGTTTGCCTGCTCCTCTGTAGTTTTTCATTTTCTGAGATTATTTCTAGATTAATCTTAGTAGAATATATATTTTTAATAACATAGCATATTCTAAAAAGCCCTTCATTATATACCATGATAAACTGTATTAACTTTGGTTTAGTAAAATCATCTAAACTTGGTAAACGTGGGTGATTGGATATGATTTTCGTACTTTTTATTAACCCTAAAGCCTTCAACTATTACACTGATGCTGCATTTAAACTGGCAACATTATTTGCTAATTGCTGTATATTTCAATTGAGCAGTTCATGATTGGTTATTCAACATAACAATCCTCGCATATTTGGCATTGTATGCTGCAGATGTAAAAATTATGTTAAACTGAGTCAAATATATTAGGTATTGAAGCTGTAGTAAGTATATTTGCTTCCATAATGAACATGCATTTTTCATGGATAGTTTAGCTTAAACTCAAGCAGAAATTGCCTCCTGATTGGTCCTTGTTCCACAAAGTTAGTGCACTGAAATTGAATAACCGCAAGTGTGGTATAGTTGCATGGTAGTAGTGTCATTCATTTATTTTTTATCTGCATCATCACGGCTGATTGATGTTTTTATTTCGTAAAAAGTTGCATAGTATATTCTTGATTAAGAGTTATATATCCAACTCTTTCACAATATAGTTCTCGCATATATATCTGTAATTAGATTGATGATCCACTAGATTTACACATTAAAATATCTTCAGCTTTGGTGACTGTTCTGTGTTGGGGTATGACCATATTTCATAATTTGACACAAGGAAGTGAGGAAATGGTTCACTGTCCTCTCATGTTAGCTGATTACAATATTCTGTTTTACCTATCAAGATGTTCTAAATTATAACCATTGTTTGCTTGGTGATTGCAGGGTCCACTCTCAGTAGGCTTTCCTATAGAGAACCGTGGAAGTCCTCTGGGCATCAGTGCGCTGAGAAGTCACCTGGAGCGGATGAAGCATTTAACATTTGTGAGGCGGATCTCGGACTTCCATTTGCTTCTTAAGCTTGCTACTTTCCTAGATGTAAAGGCAGACATGCCCACTATAGCTGCATGTGTAAAAACTCAGAGCAGGGTGCCCGAGGGATACCAGTTTCTGATCGAGTCCTTTGCTAGTCAGGGATAATCTTGCCTCTGAAAGCATGGCACGACGATGCATAATTATTTACTTGTCACATCATGTATAACTTATGAAAAGTCTCAGGTGTATAAGTATTGTTCAATTCTTATGCCTTTCTTATAGCATGAGATCTGCTGTTTGGCATAGCTCCTCACGAGGGGCTCTTTTAGAGGTCAGAGCTGTTTTGGAGAAGTTATAATTTATAGCTTCACCAAAACGGCTCTTTTTACTTAAAAATGGCTTATCGAGAAAAACGTTTGGCAGCCAGAGCCAGAGAGGAGAAGAGCCCTGCCAAACAGGCCTGAATCTTGCCCTACACTGACCAAACCGCAAGTCTTACTCAGGTTATGAGATAGGGAACAAAGGCGGTACTGAATGACTGGCACCTGATCAAATTGTCATGATTTACGCCTTGTTCTGAAAGTAACGCTTAGTTCAGACACATAACAGTAACAGTCTCTGTTGTGGTCAATGTCTTGTTACTTGTTCTCTCTCTAAGTTTTGGTCAATATCTTGTTACTTATTCTTTCTCCTCTAAGTTGGATAATCTCTGTTGTGGTCAATATCTTGGTACTTGTTCTTTCTTCTCCAACTTGGGTTTTTATGTGGTGTGTCCGTTGAGAAAGCTCGGCCTGTTTGGAACGTAGGATTTTCATAGAAATTGTGCAATCAATTTAATTTCACAAGAAAAACACGAGAATAGAAATCAATTCAATTTCACAATAAAAACGTGAGAATAGAAAATTTTCCCTGCATTCCAAAGTTTGTTCATGTTGTGGGTGGTGGAGTTTGGATTGTTTTTTTTTTACGATCTGGAGTTTGGATTGTTCGAGAAGCAAGAAAAACACAAGGAAAGGAAAAATTTCCAGCATTCCAACTCTTTTCTTTTCAACCATATTTTTTCTGCCAACCAGTAGTGTTTTTCTCTCACAATAAATCAGCCAATAGTAATTTCAGGCCTTGTTTACTTCCAAAATTTTTTGTAAAATAGGAATAGTAGCACTTTCGTTTGTATTTGACAAATATTGTCCAATTATGGACTAACTAGTTCGTCTCGTCAATTCCGACCAAACTGTACAATTAGTTTTTATTTTCATCTATATTTAATATTCCATGCATACGTCTAAAGATTCGATGTGACGGAAAATCTGAAAAAAAAAATTACAAAATCTTTAAGGAACTAAACAAGGCCTTAGCCTTAACTTTTCAAACCAGCGAATAGACATGGGTGGCAGAGTTTGGATTGCTGGAGAAGTAGAATGAAATGAACTTGTTATTTGCTGGAGAAGTTAAATGAAATGAACTTGTTACGGTTGCTTAGAAATTTTAGTTCCCTCTTCGTTGATTTTGATGTACACGGAGGGATTAAAGATAGCATCAGCTTCAGAAGTTTTTTTTTTTTTTTTGAGCAACTGCTTCAGAAGCTGGCCATGATCCTTATCGAACGGGCCTGGATTACGCACGCCACCAGGCCTCGACGGTCGCTACAGAAAACGGGCCATTTCCCATCTCGTGGATGGGGCCCACACGCTCCTTAAACCCAAATCAGTAGCCACATGGTTCGTCCTTCTCATCGTCTCTCTGACTCCTCCCCTCTTCTCGAACTGTAGCGAAACCGAAGCGAAACATAAACAAACAACCACGGATGCCGGACCCAATGAAATCGAGGGAAGGTTCACGACACGCTGCTCCCCACCACTAACCGCACTCGATCGAGCGCCATGCTGCAGCTTCAGCCGCCCCGGTTCCTGCCCATCCCGCGCCGGCGCGTCACCGGCTGCCGGCGTCGCGCCCGCCCCGTCATCGCCTTCAGCTCCCAGTGGAAGATCCCCGACGTCGACACAGGTGAAGAACACCCTCCCCGTTAGCTAGTCCTCGAGCCCAGCCCCAACCCACCCTGAGGCGCCGGGCCGGATGTTTCTGGTTTCCCTCGCTGATCCCCGCGGCCACCGCGTGGTTCCTGTTCCTCGTAGATGCGGTGCGGGAGCGGGTGCGGTCGTGGATGTCCCTGGCGCGGGGCGCGGTCTCCGACGCGGCGCACGCGGCGCGGGAGAGGGGGAAGCACAAGGAGGAGCCCGAGGGTGGGAAGAAGAAGCAGCGGAAGGAGGTGGTCGTGGAGGATCAGGAGCTCGTTGCGGTGCCGGAGGTCACCGTGGAGACGCAGGTGCCCCAGGGTTGGCTCTCGCTGGACGCCGTCGTCTCCATCGAGCAGTTCGCCAGGTACGGTCAACCAGTATGTGCTTGCGCATCTATGCATTGGTGTGTCTCCTATGCTGATTCTACTACCGAATTAGCGAGGTTCATTGGGAAATCACTAGAGCTAGCCCTATCAGACACTCTCGTGAATCACTGAAGTTAATTTAATTATCTATTTAGTGTGGTTTTCTGTAAGGTCTTGTTTAGTTCGTGAAAAATTTTGCAAAATGCTACCGTAGCACTTTCATTTGTATTTGACAATTGTTGTCCAATCATAGACTAACTAGGCTCAAAAGATTCATCTCGCAAATTACAGACGAATTGTGCAATTAGTTATCTTTGTATCTATATTTAGTGCTTCATGCATGTGCCACAAGATTCGATGTGACAGAGAATTTTGACCATTTTGCAAAATGGTTCACGAACTAACAAAGCCTAAGTTTCAAATTGCTGGGTCCTTGAAGTCAATGTGGTATGAGTATGACCCATAGCAGCGGGCTACTTTGGTGTTAAATCAATCAGTAGACTGTGATCGATCCTTGTCTTGCTGTCTAGTGAACAAGAATTAGCAGTATTAGGTAGCTCTGCTTGTTAGCACTTTTCCTTCTAGAGATGCTTTATATAGATGAAAGTGGGTCCCATTGTTTCCAGTTGGTGCTCCTATAATTTTATCACATTTCATTTGCATTTACAGCAACATTTGGGTATTGAGTAATTGATTAACTCGGCATGTTTAAGAGAGCAAACAATAGCAGCAGCAACACAGCATCCTTTTCCTGGCTTTTAGCCCTTTGTACCTTTAGCTAGGTGTGTTTTTTTTTCTCTTCTTTAGCACCCAGCTAACGCTTTGTACCTGTGTTCTTTTGTTTTAATAAAGTGCTAGTGAGCAAGCTCCACAGTTTTCCGGGAAAAAAAAACCCACCAACAACAACACAGCAGAGCCTTTTAGTCCCAAGCAGGTTGGCGTAGGCTAGAGTTGAAAACTAACATGAGCCAAGCAACTCAGCATGTTTAAGAGACCATATGTGCAAGTTAGGTCTTTTGAATAGTCCACAGCTAAAGTGTCTTTCCCTTGGTTTGATCCATACGTGCATATAATTTTCTGGTAGGTTGAATGGGTTGACGGGGAGACAGGTGCAGAGGATATTTGAAACACTTGCTCCGAAGCATCTGCACAATGACGCTCGAAGCCTGGTTGAGTATAGCTGCTTCCGGTACCTGGCAAGAGATAATTCTGATTTCCATCCAAACTTGAAGGTAAAATTGGCTGATGATTCCGTAATCATGCTCCATGTTTCCACTGATGAGTTTGCGAATAAAGTCACTTTAGGCTTGGCTATGAAAGATTATAATCATGCTCCATGTTTTCTCTGCTGAGTTTGAACTCTACTAGTCTAGTTACACTTAACTTTTGTATATGTGCTTCTACGTTAACTGTATAATTGTCTACAGGAGCTTGCCTTTCAAAAGCTTATCTTTGTGACTATGCTTGCTTGGGAAGATCCATATAACGAAGACGACGGTCCACTTTCTTCGCTAGACAACTATTCTATATTGGTGATGACTTATTCCTCGATGTTCTCTCTTTACTGGAATTGCAAAAAATGGATTCTGAGTAGATATTCTAAAATGTTAGGGAAGGCTTGTTGGAGAAGATGCCTTTGTCCGAATTGCTCCTGCTGTTGCAGGTGTTGCTGATGTTTCAACAGCTCATTATCTCTTTAGGGCTCTTGTTGGTGCAGAAAAGGGACTTTCATTTGATCTGTTGACAACATATCTCGCTGAACTTTTGAAGTAAGGTTGCCTCAACATATTAATATGAAAAGGTCGAGCTTTTATATATATCATGATAGGAGATTTATTTCATTTTAGGTAGGCTCTTAATCATGCAATTTATTTCTTCACATCCATCGTTAACTTCTCTCCTGTAACTTGGCAAGAGGAAATCTTGATATGCAGAGATTAGTATATGTTGGTGCTTATGACTAACTTTGTCATGATGTCATCACATCAGCATATTATGCTTCTTTAATGTTTCGCAAGATAAGATTATGGTACAAGTTTTTATACAGCTCTGCCACCTGAGATGATTGCAATATGAGTTAGTCTCTTATCTATATTCATGTTGAACTTTTGTGCTGAATAAGTGAATATTGGAGTTTGTTTCATTAATAACCGAGTGCATTCGAATAGGGTTCATCATGGCAGGCAGACACATCAAATGGGAGATAATTTTTTGTATGATGAGAAAGTCTTATGCATAGGCTCTAGTAAGAAAAGACCTGTTCTAAAATGGGAGGAAAATACTGCATGGCCAGGAAGCCTTACCTTGACAGACAAGGCGCTGTATTTTGAGGTAGGTCTTTGGGCCTGAAATCTCTACATGTTTGGACTGCAATTTTGAGAATTTGTGAGCATAAGAGGACTCAACCTTAACTTCTTTATATTTCTGTTGATACTAGCAGGCCATTGGACTGTCAGGTACCAAGAAACCAATGAGGCTTGACCTTACAAATCAGAATTCAAAGGTTGAAAAGACGAAAGTTGGGCCATTTGGATCCAAATTATTTGACTCTGCTGTCTCAGTTTCTTCTGGTTCAGCGTAAGTAACCCATTGATCATTCACTACTACTGGAATGCCAATTTTCCATGCGCATGTAGTTTGATGGTCTAATTCTAGGGCTCCAGCTTGTGCCTAGTAATTTGAGCAATCCCATGAATTCAAAAGTGGCAATCGCCTTAATCATTTACTGCAACTTTTGCAGAGTGTTGTAATGATATCATGTGTTTAGTATGATCTCAACTATGAAGGTAACTAGTTTGCTACTAGCAGGTCAGATGAATGGACATTGGAGTTTGTTGATTTCAGTGGGGAGACGAGACGAGATGTGTGGCTCGCCTTCATCAGTGAAATTATTTCAGTTTATAGATTCATTCGTGAATATGGTCCGGGTGGTGATGACCCAGCAATTCACAATGTGTATGGTGCCTACAAAGGGAAGAAAAGAGCTGTTAGCAGTGCTGCAAACAGTATTGCAAGGCTTCAGTCCCTGCAGTTCATACGGAGATTATATGAAGATCCAGCAAAGCTAGTGCAGTTCTCATACCTGTCCAATGCACCATTTGGTGATGTTGTTCTTCAGACCCTAGCAGTGAATTTTTGGGGTGGGCCTTTGACTACAAAAGCCAGATCTGCAAATCAGAGTTCAACTCAATGGCATAGATCTTCAGAGGACCCATCTAGCGGAAATGCGCATGTTTACGACATAGATGGCAGCGTGTACTTACGCAAGTGGATGACATCCCCCAGCTGGGCATCTAGCCACTCAGCTAATTTTTGGAGAAATTCTTCTGTCAAGCATGGTGTAATATTGAGTAAATCTTTAGTTGTAGCTGATAAAAATCTTGTAGAGAAGGCAATGGTTGACTGTAAAGAGAGGAGCAAAGTAGTTGAAAGGACACAAGCAACAATAGTTGCTGCTACAATTGAAGGTATTCCAAGCAACATTGACCTCTTCAAGGTATTTGGCTTTCACCTAGATGCATGGAGTATAAAAACCATATATATATTTTTTTTAAAAAGTTCCCTTAACATATCTAATATCTTTGTCGTGTTGCTGTATCAGGAACTTATGCTTCCTTTTGCAATAGTGGCTGAAAATTTTAAGAAACTGCAACGCTGGGAGAACCCACGTTCAACCTTTTGTTTTCTATTATTAGTTCATACTGTTATTTTCAGGTAAGTTACTTTGCTATGAGTTATTTTTTCCTTGGTCACTCTGATAAGTCGAATATTGTCCATTGTGGCTCTTTCAAATATTAATTTAGGACAAGCATGCACTAGCTTTGCTAGTCACTCTAATAATGTCCTAGAATGCATGGAAATCCTTTTTCTGTCTTTCTTAATGTTCTTATGGTAGATATGGGATCACTGTGTTTACATCTATGCTTTAATGGACAGGAACATGCTTTCTTATGTATTTCCTTTCACCTTGATGACGGTGGCCCTTTCCATGCTTGCTGTGAAAGGGCTGAAAGAACAAGGCCGGTTGGGTAGATCTTTTGGCAAAGTGACAATTAGGGATCAACCACCCTCAAACACAATTCAGAAGATCCTAGCACTTAAAGAGGCAATGGCCTCAGTGGAAAATTATCTCCAGAACCTGAATGTCTCCCTGCTGAAAATCCGCACAATCTTACTAGCTGGCCAACCTGAGGTAAGATAAATTGATTGTGTTGGTGCTTACATTAATGAGAAGCTGTCGGTTTATGATACCATTAACCTTGATATATCTCCCTAAGTATTTGTTGGTCATATGACAGGTGACAACACAGGTTGCGATTGTTCTTCTAGCATCCTCAGCCGTCCTTCTTGTGTTTCCTTTCAAATATGTTCTTGCATTCGTTACATTTGATCTCTTCACAAGGGAGCTAGAATTCCGTAGGGAAATGGTGAGAGCCTTCATGAACTTCTTGAAGGAACGGTGGGAATCAATACATGCTGCCCCTGTGGTCGTGTTGCCATATGAGGGCGCTGAAAGTAGCCCCAAGACACTCCCGGCAAAAGCCTCGGGGCAATCAGAACCCCAGAATGTGCAAGGGGGAAGCGGTTATGTCACCTCAAAGAACGGCATCAGCAGTTCATGATCCGCACAGCTCTGAGAGCATCTTGTTGTAAACTTATGTACAGTTTTGTACAGTTGAAACCTGTATAGATTACTTGAGAGGTGAGATTAGGTATAGCTCGTACCAGTCGGTGAATTTTGCAGAAGCTCTTGGAGTAATATTCCATTTAGTCGTAGCGATGATAACTAGCGTAGACGAGGAGGTAGGACGTAGGAGTAAGAATTTTGGCCCAATCCTCGGTCTGGCAGTTTGGAACTTCAAGTTGACAGATGCATGTGATCATAATCTATTTGGAACGCTGCAGGAATCGGGGGATATATTATCTGCAGATCTGCCTAAACAAGTGACCTGTGGGACGTCGTTTCAGGCTTCAAAGAAAGCTAATTAGATATCCTGCACCTGATTCCCATAGGACAGCAGCAGCAAACACATTCAGTCTCGTATATGTTTTGTCTCATTTATCGGAGCCTCTCGTGCTAAAGAGTTCCTCGTACAACTGCTGAGGGGCATGAGCAACACCAGGTGGAGAGGGACACTAAAGACTTTTGAGTTCTTTTGTTACGAACACAGTTCGTTCTTGTATGAAGGCGGAAAAAAAGAGACTACGACGGATACGGGAGACCAGAAACTGAAAGCACGATGTTGGGAGTCCTCACCCTGTACTTGCCGCTAGCGTCGGCCCAAACTATGTCCCCGAAAGTAGGCTCGCCGCCGGTAGGCGCAGTGAGTTTCATTCCCACCTCGAACGTCGCCGTCTGCCCCACCGCACTGAACTCAACGACCCCGGCGACACGGACACGTCGACGTTGCTCGGCGATACTCCAGACGCGTGGTACACTGCGGCCCCCGCGACGACGGTGGTGTTAGCCATGGCGTCGGCCGTGATCGGATTGTTCGTGTTGTCGGCGGTGGTCGCCGTGGTCATCATCGCCGACTTGATCATGGCCGGGCTCCAGTTCGGGTGCGCCGCCCGCAGCAGGGCCGCAACGCCGCTGGCGTGCGGGCAAGCCATCGACGTCCCGGACACAACAAGGAAGTCGCTGGCCAATTGTGTTTGGTCTATCATCTCGGTTGGAATTGTGGGCGTCACCGACGCAAGGATGTTGTCCCCTGGCGCTAAGATGTCAGGCTTGAGCACGCCGGCGACGGCCCCCGAGAGGAGTAATAAGTGACCACCGGTGCCGGACGTGTGCCGAGGATCGTCTGCTGGAACTTCATGGCGCCCGTTGGCACCGTGCTGGAGTTGATGTAGGTCAGCAGCCTGATGAATATGCCCCAAATTCAATTGCACATTATAAAGGCCGACTTCTGACGCGGCAAAGGGAGGCCCATCGCCGAAGGCTTGAGCCACGACGTTGTAACTCAACTCTTGATAGTATTGAGGAGTGTTTGCTGGCCGGTGCCCGTGGTTTTACCACTTCACATTGGAGGAGTTTTTCACGTTAAAATCTTATGTCTTCGCTGTGTTTTAATCTTGTGTGCCGTTATTCACAACACAGCCCTGGTGCGTCTTCCAGGCTGATAATAACGGCGGGGAAGGGGCATGGAATCATCGAAATATGCTCCGTAGGCTGAGATGAAGACAGCCCTGGAGACTCCTGCCTCGGCGACGACATTCAGCTGTTCAGTCAGATTCCCCGTGTGGCACACGACAGTAGCGGTCGTCGAATTAATTGGCCAACGCCGCTTTTGAGTCGCACGTTGATACGATGTCGTTGTAGACCAGCCTCGTGTCCACGACCCACGCGTTCACTGGGTAGTTAGTGATGCCGCGGATGGTCCCTCGCATGTCGCCGTAGTACACAACGTGCCGGCGAACGTCTGCCGGTCCACCGTGCCGCCGGCACTGACTATTGTAAGGAGCCACGAGATGCCGTTGTGCAGTCTGCCGATCCGCAGACCTTCGTTTCCAGCTGATGCCGAAACAAGGATGCCGCGCTCTCGATGGCCGCGATCGCTACGGGGTCCTCGTACAACGGCACGCCATCGAGAAGGCGCTCGAGATGGATACGACGTCGAGGCCGTCCGCGATGGCCGCGTCCATGCCAACCAGCAGTCCAGCACGCTCGGACGCGTACCGCCCCTCGTCCCAGATGACCTGCTTGTACTACTAGAGAACAGA
>Ga0182004_10000472_pt1 | contig 24418 bp, 11 predicted proteins | sample Sormic07211540_1_FD_120479 | JGI IMG/M metagenome (GOLD analysis project Ga0182004, IMG submission 120479) | Endophyte microbial communities from Sorghum bicolor roots, Mead, Nebraska, USA - 072115-40_1 MetaG | ecosystem: Host-associated > Plants > Roots > Unclassified | place: USA: Nebraska...
GCTGAAGACCGAGATTCTCTTGTCTGTCGAGTCGTCCAGGTGTACTCCTCCCAGAAGCTGCTGTACAAGATGCAATTGAGATGTTGCCCTCGCAGTGAGCCTTGGCACCAACGAGTTCTGCAGACCAATGCTGAACATTTGAGCGACAGTGCAGTCCTAAGCCCTAAGCTTGCTTCTTCTTCTCTGATAAATAAATCTGTTTATGTACTATGTATCTAGCCTTTCATTTTCTTCCTGAATACTCGATATTACCTTGAAAAGTAACATCATAGTTCTTGTGTTAGCATTAAACTGAACTGCTGAATGGAATCCATGCACTTAATTCAGTCTACTATATATATGTTCATCAATCAAGCAACCCCTCCCTCTGAGCAGAATTGGTCTTGTTTCTTTTTCTTGTGCAAAATTTGTCCATCCACCACAAATTCAAACGGAAGGTTCTTTCCTATGTGCCATCCTTCAGCTATTAATTCAATTGTGTTAACCCTCGATTATGCAGTAACACCACACACCACATGACAGAGAATTACCAAGTGAACGTCTTCTAACATCAGAATGCAATACTAGCCATTTCAGTTCACAAAACTCGACTCAGACCAAATCTACGAATTGACAAGTTACCTAGTAGTATAGTAGTGATTTCCTGTACTCTATTATTGTGCTGGCACTGACTATTCATTATTTGGCGTTTTACTTGTAGATTGACTGAGGCTATGAGCAGCTGCTGCTTCCATTCATTAGAGCTTCTCCTCATCAATTAGTTGGTACAAGATGGTTGTTTTGGGTGGCGCTGATGATCCGACACACAAACTTGGTGACATTGTTGATCACACACGCCAACAGCATGCAACAGGATTACCGGAGAAACCCAGTAATGTCAGTTGTCACAATGGAAATGGGCACAATCCCCTGCGAAGTTCAGCCTCTGATTCATACAAGTATTACTATGATGCTGATGCACCATCCGAGTCCGATTGGCAGTCCACCTCACCAGCTTCCTCTTCCTCTACTCGACAAATGCTTGGAGATGGGCACAGAAATAATGGCTCCTCTTTCCGCTCGTCGTCGATAGCATCATCCCAGACTCAGAGACCATCATCTTCTTCTTCTTCTTCAAGTCGACGTTTCACGGTGCCCTTCGTGAAGAAGATCGACTGGGGCTCTCTGTGGGACAAGTCCAAGGAATGGATTCGGAACCCCATGAACATGGCGCTGTCTGTCTGGATCCTCGCCGTCGGTGTCTCAGGTGCCATCCTCTTCATGGTCATGACCGGGATGCTGAACCGCGTGCTGCCAAGCAAGCCGCAGCGAGACACGTGGTTCGAGGTGAACAACCAGATCCTGAACGCGCTCTTCACCCTCATGTGCCTCTACCAGCACCCGAGGAGGTTCTACCACCTCGCCCTGCTGTGCCGGTGGAGAGCCGGCGACATGCATCAGCTCCGGCAAGTATACTGCAAGGATGGAACCTGCAAGCCCAACGAGAGAAAGCATATGATGGTTGTCATCCTGCTCCTCCACTTGAACTGCTTTGCTCAGTACGCGCTGTGTGGCCTGAATCTTGGTTACCGAAGACCACAGCGTCCGGTGATCGGAGTTGCCCTCACCATATCGGTTGCCATCTGCGCGCCGGCTGTCGCCGGGCTGTACAACAACCTCAGCCCTCTTGGCAAAGACTACGAGGCGGCACAACCAGAGGCAGACGACGAAGAGTCACAGCTCCAGCGGAAAACGCCCGAGACGGAGAGGAGGTACACGTTGGTGCCACGACAAGGCCATGGCAGCGGCAGCTCGCCGTCGTCGCCGCAGTGGGTCGGCGGGCTGTTGGGGGATATGTGGGAGGACATGTCGCTGGCGTACCTGTCGGTGTTCTGCAGCTGCTGCGTGTTCGGGTGGAACATGAGCAGGCTCGGCTTGGGCAACATGTACGTCCATGTCGCCACCTTCGTGCTCTTGTGCCTGGCGCCATTCTTCATCTTCGACCTGGCGGCCATCAGCGTGGACGACGAGGCCGTGAGGGACGCGCTGGGGCTGGCCGGCGTCTTCCTCTGCGTGTTCGGCCTGCTCTACGGCGGATTCTGGAGGATCCAGATGCGCAGGAGGTTCGGCCTCCCCGAGAACCGAGCCTGCTGCGGCAAGCCGGACCTCACAGACTGCATGCAGTGGCTCTGCTGCTACTCGTGCTCCCTGGCTCAGGAAGTCCGCACCGCCGATGCCTACGAGGTGGTGTTGGAAGACAAGCAGCAGCCGATGCCGATGCCGATGCATCACCCCCGGCACCATCCAACTCTGCAGGAAGAGCTATCGACGATGCAGGAGCCCCTCAGGTTTGCAGGTGTCTTCGCTTCACCTTCACCTCATCTAAACGACGACGGCGTCACCATTCCCCCGTCGTCACTGTCAGCTACACGTACATAAGCAGCAGTAGTAACTTGGGTTTTGGGACTTGTGAGTAGTTTCATTTTTACCCATGTACATGTATACAGTACAAATGTGGCAGCAGAATGAGTTGCCTCTCTGCACCTCCAGTATTTATGTGACATAATATAACTTCAATTTGGTTCTCTCAACATCAGTTGTCATTTCAATAATGTCAACATACATCCCAATCAGTGCAATCTGTTGGAGCAAGCAACGCCAAATCAAAAATGTATTATGGAAGAAGTCATTCTTGCTCAGTCTTCAAAGTAACTCAATGTGTATACAGGTTTTAACAGCTCAACTGCCAACTCAATCTACATGCACCAATCATCATATTCCTAGCTAATGGATGGGACTATGGGAGTACCATTGAAATAATTAAATTAATTCATTCCAAGGAAAAATGAAAATGCAACAAAAAACATGAGATAAAGCTCAAATTCAATAGAGTACAAAATAAATATAAATATAATTTGTTTTACAGTTTTCATTGACAAAGCATGGAGTTCAAGACAATCTAAATCAACTGAAAGCAAGCCTTAGAGAGACTTTTTTTTTAAAAAAAAAATAACGGTAATGATGGAACAAAATAAGGATCACACAAGCTACGAGTAATCCACTAAAGTACCTTTTGGCTCTCTGTCAGGAAAAATGTCATGAACCTCCCACAAATGCAATCCTTGATTGGGAGCAGACATAATCACCAAATCTCCTCACCAATCACAAATCCACCAACCATCTAGGTGACGCCAATCACTAAGAGTAACAAGAAATTCACAATTGCAATCACCACCTAGTTCCAAAGAGTATACAATCCCAAATGCACCTAGGGTCCCCCCCCAAATCCTCTCATGAATGAGCACAAAGCTTGGAGGGGGAGAAAGAGGGAGGAGATGCTCTTGAAGCTCTCAAGATCAACACTAGAACTCAATCTCTCACTTGAATAGAGCACAAATCTTTGGGAGTGAGAGAGTTGAGAGAGGAGAGAGCTTGTTCTTGCTCTGGGGAACTCAAATGAACAATGGAGATGAAGAATGAGCAAGAGATAGGAAGAAAGGGGGCTTTTCCACCCCTAAATCCCCTCAGCCCACACACAAGACCGTTAGGGCGAGTAGATCTGAGCTCAACTAGAATACTCAGCTAGAGCCAAGAAAATATCCTACCCTAGTCTGTCAATTCACGACTCAGTGTTGGGATTCAATAGGGATCGACATCCATAATCAGATGGGCATTTTTCAAGCAGTGGAACAGATTAGGGAGCAAGGTAATCAAAATTTCTTTATGATGATGGTAATTTTGATGTGCTGGGCAATCTGGACAGTAAGAAATGTTTGTATCTTCAAAGGGATTTCCCAATGTCACAAGAGCAAAAGCAGTTTTTGCTTCGGAACTGAAAATTCTTGCCTTAAGGGTCAAGACTAAGCACACTGTAGCGTTTGATTTATGGATTCAGAATCTATTGTAATCTGTCTTTCTTTCTTCATCTTCTTCTTCTCTTTTTTTTTGTTTCTTGAGCCTTTGCTTCTGGTTGTTCCGCTTGTAAAACTTGAGTTTTCTTTCAAATAAAATCATGTAGGGGCTTTCAAGCTCCTCCAGTTTCGTAAAAAAAAAGATTCTCAGTGTACACAAACACTCGCTGGAATATCCGGCTAGGGCAGCAAAAATATCTGGTCGGTCCCTCTCTGTTTGGGTGCGAGAAAAGACTCCTTTTTAACTTTTTAACCCTTTTTAAGGTGCTAACTCTCCCACAAAGTACCAAAATATTTTAGCACTTAAGTTAGCATTTTCATAAATAAATTTTCAAGGTTTTCTCATGTGTCTTACCATGTCACTAAGCGCAAAACATATGCAAATGAGACTCACACTTAGTGGCACTAGATAACCATTACAATTAAAGATTTTTTTCCTTTTTATAGTACGGTTATCTATCCTGCTGATCACGCACTCTATTGGGTCTTGACCGACAAAACAAAATGACCCTATCAAATATACCTTTGCCTTGAGCTCTTGTTTTTCTTTCTTCTTTTTCAAGTTGGAGCACTTCATCCATCACTTAGGCCATCACCATCACCATGATCGTTTTGCTCTATTCCTTGGTGTGAACTAACCTATCTCATATATCACTTAGAGTAAGAGGTTAGTCCACTCCGGTTTCATTGTGTGAACTAACCTATCTCATATATCACTTAGAGCAAGAGGTTAGTCCACTTAGGTTTCATCAATTATCTAAAATCAAACTAGGCTATCAACATCGCCATGTCAGGGCAGGGGAGTCATGGCCGTGCTCGCCCGAGTTAGAAAAGATGGTGGTGGCAGGACAGTGGCTGGCAGTAGAGGGCAGGGGAGGAGCAGTCGGGCACAGGCACAAGAGGATGTGCGGGGCGGGGCGAGCATTGGTTAAAGCTCTAGTTTGATTTTGGATAATTGATGAAACTCTAGTACTAATCTCTATACTAAGTGTGTAGACTTAATAATGTTGGTATATGCCAAGTGATGGAGCAAGAGATGATCATGGTGATAATGGTGATGACCACAAGATGATCAAGTGCTCAACTTGGAAAAGAAGAAAGAGAAAAAAAAACCTATGGAGATCAAGGCAAAGATATTGCTTAGGGTTTTAGTTTTAGTGATCAAGACACCATAGAGGGTGTGATTACATTTATAATAGATAACCGTACTATAAAGAGGAGAATTCTTTGGCTAAGCGGTTATCGAGTGCCACTAGGTGTCATTGTTCATGTGCATGCATTTAGAACCTAGTGAGTTAACTTAACTCCTTTGAGAAAATGATTGTGAAAATGCTAACACACTTAGCCTTGTTGGTACACACATGGTGGTGTTGGCACACTTGGAGAATGGGGTGGAGTTTGAAGGGTAGAGAGAGGAGTTTGGGTTCTATTGTGCTTTTGAGAAAATGAAGTGCATATTTTGTATTGCGCCGATGAAAAATTTGGAGAAAGTCGCGGGAGTGGTTTTTACTTAAAAAATACTCACCGAACGCTGCTCGTGGTGGAAGGATACTCGGCGGCGCTCGCTGGAAGACGCTGGCCGGAATTAACACACGCGCACCATGCACCACTGCATCTCTGTCGGTGTTGTGCAGCTGCTGCGTGTTCATTCGATCGGCCGGGCCGGCCTGGTGGAAGATGAGATAGATGAGCAGAGCAGGCTCGAAGGTACAACATGTATGTACGTTCACGCGGCCATGCACCTTCAATTCGTGCGCTGGCGCCCTTGCTGCTGTGCTGCTTCTTCATCTTGGACCACTGCTCGCTGCTTGGCCATCCATGCATATATATCATCAGCGTACGCAGGGGCGAAGCTAGCTTGTAGCTAGTGGGTGCAAATGCACCACTCAAAATTTGGTAAAACAGTGTTTTTTTCTAAAATTTTACCATATATGCACCACGTATAGCACAAGTCTATGCATCCACAAAGCAAGTGCACCACCCTCTAATTTGCTCTAGCTTCGCCACCGAGCGTACATACATGCATGAGGCCGCGCGTCGATCATCATCGATCAGGGCGATCCAGCGGCACCTGGCCATCATCGTCATCGCCGTCGGTGATCACCACTGCACGCGTCTCCTCTTGCACAAGATCCGGATAGAAGATCGGCCACGCTACTGAGGAAGAGGGCCGGAGAGGACGAGAAGGCATTATATTGGTAGAGGAAGAGAAGCCGAGGAAGGCTTGGCCGGCACCAGCACCGGCACCGGCACCGCGCCGGATTTTGGTCGTCGCCGGCGGCCAGCATCAGAGAGCAAAAGGCGAGGGTTTTCTTTTTTATTTCCTCCTCACACTGCCGGACTGGGTCTTGTATTCTCTTGTGAAGCACCTTATGGCCATGACACTTGCTAGTGTATTGTATTCTCTTGTGAAGCACCTTATGGCCATGACACTTGCTAGTGTATTGTATTCTCTTGTGAAGCTAAGTCATGCGCGCCACTGCTACGTACTCAACTTACAACTTTCCTAGCTAGTAGCGCATTCTTTTATTCTTTTAGTTAATTTCCAATACTATATCTATATTGTTATTGATTAATCATATAGCATGTGGATCCTCTTTATATAGATACATGCCCCAAGTTGATCTATCGGATCTTACAACCAAGGTGCCTTAAGAAGTACAAATGCCACCTTGTGGAACATGCATAAATTGTGTGTGCCATATATTATATATACATGCATAACTTGTGTCTGCCATATATAGACTAGTATATATGAAGCAAATAGCAGTAGTTATGTACCATGCACATATTTATGTAAGACAGTAAGAGGTCCATGCATTTACTCAGGTATACCAAGGGTTGTTAATTTGTCTTGTTGAAAGCTGAAATAAAAAGAATAAAGATAGACATCAGCATCAACAAATTGTTATTACCAATAGTACATAGGTAGGGTTCTAGCTACCAAATGCATGTTAAATAGCCTGCTTCATCGATCCAAATTAAGTACTAAACTTTAAAAAGCTATAGACTAGTTAGGAAAATATCCACTTGAACTGATGGTCCAAATAAATGATTATTAATTGTCCAATGATATATAGATTACTGCAACTCATCAAAGCATGCAAATGAACAAAAAAGGTGGTTCATGATGACTTGCCATCATAACCAAAACTAAATTAAAAAAATGCATGCGTCCTAGGCTACTAGACTCTCCTAACTTCACTGGTACTAGTACCCATTTAAATTGTTTGCAGTAGCAACACTTCCACAGCTTGGCACACTACCCCTGCTGCCCCTTGTTGTTGTTGTTGTTGTTGTTGTTGTTGTTGTTGTTGTTGTTGTTGTTGTTGTTGTTGGGCTTGGTCCAGTAGCGGTCCAACAATGACCCACCATTGTTGTTATTGCTGCTTTTAACCATGGCTTTGTTATCCCCCTTCTCTTCCTCCTCCTCCTGCACTCTAGTTGATCCTGCAAAACCACTATCAGTATTCATTCCCTGCTGAGTCCCCACCAGCTGCCTGGCATCATCAGTGGTTGAGCCACTCAATCCATGCCCATGCATTGCACCATATGCTGGCAGTGGGAATGACATGTCCATTTCATTGTTGCCGCCACTCATCACGAGACCTGCATCGTAGCTACTGCTACCATGAAGAAGCCCTCTTCTCAGCATCTCTAGGAAAGATGGCATTGTCCCACTCCCTCCCGCGGCCAGCATGGGCACGGATGCCTGGTTGGATAGTGGCATTGGTGTGAAGGGCATGGAGGCATGTTGGTTGTCCATGGTGAAGTTGAAGTGGCTGCCTCCACCTGTCGACATAAGTGTCGGGAGCACATTGGGGAATAAGCCTGTCATTGTTGGGGTGGGCATCATCATGTTAGGCACCATCATCGGTTGTGTGTTGATGCTCATCTTACTAGAGCTGGTGTTGGTGTCGGGGGATAATGGTGCATAGGCAGCCGAGGACGAAGAGGAACCAGAGCCTGAGACAGATCTAGAGGCACGCTTGTTCTTGCGGCACCCACCGCCAACTGGGACATTGCGGAGGGTGCCGCCATGTGTCCAATACCGGCGACAGCCCTTGCAAAAGTAGCGTGGTTGCATTGTGTTGTAGTTGTTGTAGTAGCAAAATTTGGTGTTGTTGGAGTTGCAGCGTGGGCACCTGAGCGCCTCAGCTAGCTGTGGCCGTGGCTTACGCTCCCCACTGCCACTTGGTTGTTGCGTGGCCTCTGCCTGTTTTGGGCTCCTAGCTTCCTCCTTAATATTGGGGGATGACACCATCGCCTCCTGTAGCAAATAAATTGTGGATACACAAATTATTAACATGTGTAAGAGCCATTATTAATGCCACAAGTAAAGAGAAATAATGATATAGAATTACACTTGCCACCCAACTTTCTGATTTAACAAATTAAATATCATGAAGCACAAGCTTGTTCAAAACCATCGAATGTTGTGTGTATTACTTTTTTAATTAGAAGGAAATAAAGTGACAATTTTCTATAACGGCTGGGATGTGTGATAACCACAATCATACTTTTTATGGTAGATTATTGTGTTGTGTGCTAGTACATATGTAATGACACATCAAAACCAAATATGTATTTTATAGATCCCATTTTGTCTTTCCCGATCTCTTCATCCCATAGGACCTATATATCTCTAGCCCACTCATGTATTCCATGAAACCTGCCACCAAAATCTTTGGACGCCAATCAATTTAATCCAATAGTCTATTTGCAACCCCTTTTAACACTAAACACGCCTCCTCCTTTCCACCTCCCTACAGTCACCTACGGGGCCATCACTACCATACCTAACACACTCAGCCTGGGCATAAAAAACCAAAAACCGAACCGAATTAACCAAAACTGAAAAATTGGTTCCTGTTTAGTTCCTGGTTCTAAAGAACCAAATTTAGCATGTTAATTCGGTTCCTGGTCTCGGTTAACCTATAAAACCAAAGATTTCAGCCCATGATACTATAAGTCTATGGTAACCCAAGTAGGAAGTAGCCCAGCCCAATTGCCGAACCCCAAACCCTACTCAGTAGTCACTTACCAAGTTACCCCCAACTCCCCCAGGCAGCCAAGTGGCCCTCAACACCACCCCGCGATCGCAAGTGGCCGAGTGCGCGTGCGACCGTGTGCGTGCGGTGTTGCTCCCTTCGCCATTCTAGCACCGCCACGGCCCACGGCGACTCCCCAACCCCAACACGGCGACGCCGACACGCCGCGACGCCCAGGCCCCGGCTCCGCTACGGCGCTGCCCCCTTCGCCCTTCCTGCACCGCGCCGCCAGCCCGCCACAGCCGCCAGGCGCTAGCCACGCACGGGCACATGGCCAGTAGCTGGCAACCAACCGCACGCCCAGGCACCCAGCACACCGGAGCCGAACTTCTACAATGGCTACATCGATTGCGTCCTGTAATGTAAGTGCTAAAGATTTAGCTGTATTCTGAAATTTTCGGTCGATTAGAACCGAAACCGAACCGAATTATCCGAGACTGAAATTCCTCGGTTCCGCGATTTCTAAGTAACCAATCGGTTCCTGTTTCTCTTGGAACCGAATTTGTTGGATAATCAAAGTACAGAACCGATCGGTTTCAGTTAACCAAACGCCCAGAGCGACACACTCTACTGGTACGTACAGTACCTGCCAATTCCTAGCTTGCTCACTAGTACGTGTTGGATACTGAGAGACAACCTACCACGCCTAAGCTCCCATCTTAGATATGCAAATGTCTGTCTCACCTTCATTGCTTTCGACAGAAATTAAACCAGTCACCAATGTGCCTCATCCTCTCTATCTATCCCACTAAATGGTATGACGGTCAATCCATGGGATATGTAAGATGGCCCATTTTCCTAAATTAATTTGTCTTGACCGATCCGCCGCATCCTCATAGGGACCATATCCATTACCTACCGACTTGGCATTAGGAAGGCCACCACCTGAATATTAGTCACCAATCAGTGTGATCCAATACCTCATTTTAATTTCCTACCCCGTTTAAACCTAGCTAATTCCGTAAGTAATTAGACACCACCAGTACATACTGCTCACCTGCGTTGGTTGGATGATGGGTGTGTAAAGGGTGGGGTACCCTTTCCTCTTAATGAAAAAACGGGCTATATTTGCCCGCTCGAGAAAAAAAAAAGGTATCCATGGTTCTTTTCTAGTCTAATTTATTAAACTAAATAGACAAATTCTTTCTTTTATATTTTTCATTTAGTTCATTAAGTTAGACTAGAGAGAAACCACGGGTATCTATTTGGATCGAGCACCATCTCCATTGTTATTGGTGTGTCATCCTGGCATGCTTGAGGCCCCATGCTCGATATGCTGATGTTCTGTCTCACCTGCATCGCATTCGGCGCCAACCAGACATAATCTCCTCCATCCCACCAACAGTGCCTATTATTTCTGTTATTCACCTTCTAGGCTTCGTCCTATCGCATCCTCCACCACGTACCAATCTGCCACCATATTTAGGATTTCCCTCAAGGCTCACCGGACTATATATATATGGTGAGCACCAACGCTGAACCTTAATCTCATTAGTGTCGCCAAATTCAGAGAAGAAGATATATACATGGTGTACAGATCGGCCTATCACCCCAAAAATTCAGTGACAACTTTGTTTTGTTTAAATAAATTATTCCAGATACTTTGTACGTAATTAATGATGCACGCTTATAAACTAACAAATCAAGAGGCTGAAATAAATCAAAATAATAAAAAAAGTTTAGGAAACTTTGATTTAATTTGGAAGGTTAATTATCCAACACTTAAAATAACTTCCCCCAATATCACTATGTGTACGCAGTACGCCTTCATTCAGGGAGCTAGGCTGCTAGCTACTTGAAATCAAGAGATCGAAAGAAACAAACTTGTATCATATGCTCACTGCATATCGATGGAAAGGAATTAGACAACATGAAAGGGAGGATCGGGAGCAAGGAGGCGATCACCAAGTTATACCTGCTGGTGGTTGTGGGGAGCCGATGCTGCTGCAGTGGTGCTGGAGCTCATGTCCATGGATCTTTAATTTCCTTCCGCTAATCTGTTGCAAATATAGCACAGATACACATGAACATTAGGCACTTATACATATATGAACAACCCATAGCTGAATCGATCCTATAGCTGGCTAGCAGGTAAAAGCAAAGAGACTCATGCATCAAATTAAAATCTCTTGAAATCAATCAATCAAAACATCTGTCAACCAAACCTGCAATATCAAAACACCAAGAAGGATCAGGGCGGCCGCTGGATGTTGTGGCGGCGGCCTTCTTGTCTCAGGGCCGGCCGGGGTGGAGAGAGAAATTAAAGGGAGATGTTGCTGTGAGAGAGATGCCTTATCGCTCCTCTCTAGTCTAGTTATAGAGAGGATCGGAGGAAAGGGAGTGAGAGATGGATGGTGTGATGATGAGGGACGATACAGTGGGCTGGGGAATGCAGCAGAGACGGCCGCCAGAGCTAGCAGACAATGCAAATGCAGTGGAAACGGCGGCGGGTTTCCGTGAAAGCAACCGCGCGGCGCGTCTGCTAGCTGATGACGACGCATCACGCATGGCACACATGATCGAGAGCCATGCATGGCATGGCATGGTCGCCGGCCACCGAGATGCCTTGCAGGTCTTCTCTTCCGTTCGCATACAACAGAAACGGAGTCTGACAATCATGACAAGCTCGACGGTGCAGTACTGTTCGCACTTATATATGCATCTTCAACTACAAGCTTCTCATCCTTGCATGGCTGTTTCCTACCTGAAAAAACAAACAGCGGTGACAGTCACATCAGTTACGATGATCTACAACACGGCATCACACAAGCTAGCACGTACACACAACACACCTTTGCGCGCGCGGCTCGCCAGATTTAGAAACAAAAGCTAGTTTTGGCAAAACTCAGTAGACCCATCAAATGCTCACCCACAAGAGCGGTCCCACTTGAACAAGCGCTCTTTGATGTGCCCTAGGCTCAATAGGCAAACAAGGATGCCTTCTTATGCCATGGAGATGAGAGAAGAACATCAGATGGGGTTGGAATTTGGAAAAGCAAGCTTATAGGATAAAAGATTTAAAAAAGTGTCTGGTCTTCTAGATCGATACTTCCACGCCTTCTGGCCATTCTGAATTGTTTATCATAGCTTGGCACTATGTTGCCTCATGGTATTTTGAGGCGTCTGACGCTCTGTTGCCAATTTCTAGTGGTTCTACGATAGTCAGGGGAGACATAGCACTTTTTAATTTAAGTGTATTTTTGCACTAAAGTATAATCTATGTCGCCACTTTGGATTTGCCGTGCATATCATTGTTTGAAGATAGATGTGTGACATCATGTGTCCATTGTAGGTCACCTCTTACTGGTACTATTGCTACCGCGCGCAAAAGGGCTTCCTACCATTGCTCCTCCCTTGTGAGGACCTCACAAAGCCACCATATGACATCTAGCCCTCATCCGGTGTGAGGTTGGTAGGAGTCAGGAGATGAGGGACGGACGATGGCTGACTGGCAATAGCCAATAGGTGAGATCCAAGAGAGCAGCCATAAATAAGAGGAAGAAGGATGCAGGCGAAGAAGGAAGAGGGTTGTGGCTGCTGGGAAGATAGGGCTTGAGGGTGATAAGGGATAGAGAAGGCGATGTTTTTTTTTTGGATTGCTAAGAACAGTAAAAAGAAAAAGGCATTCCTATCATGCTTAACCATGCAAGTAGTGATAGATGTAGCGGTATTAAACACTATGAAAGATCCGTATCAAAAAAACACTATGAAAAATTGAGCTAGTAAATCATAAAATTGATGAAATCACTCCAAGCTTTTCACTATCATTTGTTTTTGGTGCCAGGAAGGATGGACTCACAGAATTTGCAGTTCTAGTATAAAGCGTAGAAAAAAAATTTGTGCATATTGTATCTATAGCTACGCCGTACATATATGGCATGGATGCCTGACACGTGTCGGACTTCAACGATCCAATGCTAGCCAATGAGTGATCCTCTGCTGAAAATACACTAGGCTCCAACTAGGGCGGCCACGCCCATCCACCGCATGCCGACATTGCATGGTGCAACTGTGGATACAATTTCCATAGAACTTTTGTTTCCATAAGTGTAGAGCCCATGGACCACATGGTTCTTTCGAGCGTGGTAAGCATATTTTTCATTAAGGTTGTAAGAAAAAGTAAGAATTTTACAAGAATTTGTGATTCTTCGATCCTCTGTATATATGTGCGATGAAGCTGCTCATCGGAAGAATCCTCACTCACCGAGCAGTACGTAGTACACCATCATCTATGTAGTACGGTGGATGGAGTTACGACAGTACTACGTACTGCTGGTGTACTACATCTAACACCGGTGTCAGCACGCCCGACCTGCCCACGCGGCCACGCTCTCTCGCCTCACCAAGTAGTACGTAGTACACCATCATCTATGTAGTACAGTGGATGGAGTTACAACAGTACTATGTACTGCTGGTGTTCGCGCACCCGGCCTGCCCACGCGGACACGCTCTCTCGCCTCACCGAGTAGTATGTAGTACACCATCATCTGTGTAGCACGGTGGATGGAGTACTACGTACTGCTGGTGTACTCCATCTAACATCAGTGTCAATGCACTTAGCCTACCCACGCTCTTCTACCTCATCGAGTAGTACATAGTACACCATCATGTGTGTAGTACGGTGGATGGAGCTACGGCAGTACTACGTACAACTTTCCATCTTCATCACTACGCGTCTGGTGAACGCTAGTTGGCAAGGTTGTCGCTTTCTGCACCCTCCGTCCTTAAAATGCGGTTGTGGCAGCCCTGCTGGTGTGGGAGTGCAAAGTGAACCAGTCAAGGCACAGACAGCTAGCATGAAGGGTGCGTGTGAGAAGGGGGACGAGGAGGGAGCAGGCTGCTCCTATACCCATGGCGACATCCCCAGCTTGCAACCCATGAGTAGCTTCTTCACATATCCACTGTCTTTCGTCGCCGGTCTTCTTCGCCGGTCTGGTAATCTGATCAAATAATTTTTCATCAGATCTGTTTGTTTGGTCATATGGGGAATAAGGGGACTGTCCGCGGCTGTGACACCATTTGGAACTAGCCATGGGCGGGTGACGACGTAGTCGACTTTGTGCTGAGCGTTAAGTCTACGTTTAATCCGGCGAATATTTCTTTAAAGTACGAATGGATCTGTACTTGACGCTCAGCACAAATATTTCTTTGCCCGATCAAACGTATGCTTGACGGTCAGCACGAAGTCCACTGCGTCATCCCATGTCATTACCCGCCCGGCTAATTCTAGACGGTGTCGCAGCCGCAGTCGGCCTCCTTATTCACCATGACTGACCAAGCAGATAAGATACAAAATCATTAGATTAGATCACCGAATTGCGAATAAGACCAGCATCAAAAGACAGTAGATACGTGAAGATGGAAGGCAGTGTACCGCAGGCACAACACACGTTGGTGAGTTTTGTCCTTTGTGCCTATTTGCGTTCAGTAGGCAGGAGAGCGTTGGGTATAGATGGCCATCGGGCCGTGCCGGCCTGGCCCGGCGGCCCGGCGTGTCGTGTCTGCTCCGGGCCGCACCGTGCCATCATCGTGCCTCGTGCCGGGGGTATGGCCCAAGGCACGGCCCGTGGGCCGTCGGGCCAGCCCGAAGGCACGGCGGGCCAACGGGCCAAGGCCGTGCCAGGCCGCAGGCCTATATTTTCTTTTTTTAGAATTAGCAGACTATATTTTTTAACAGGCCACTCAGGATGGATGAATAGGTCAACAGACCTATATTTTCTTTTTTTTATAGAATTAAAAAACTATATTTTTTACTGGACCATTAAACACCGGGCCGTTGGGCCGTGCCTGAGCCGTGGCACGGGCCACAGTGGCAGCCCAGGCACGGCCTGGTGCCTCAGCCCGTGCCAGCCCACGAGCTGTATGGCCAACTATAGCATTGGGCGGCGCAGCCCTCGACCGGCCAGCACCGGTGTTAGATGGTACACCAGCAATATGTAGTACTTCCGTAGCTCCTCCAAACTATTACATCATCTGTACAGTGCTTGTATGAATATATGATTGGTGGAGTACTTGAATGTAACCACCAAGCAACTTGATGCATGGTCTTGCTCTTGGATCAGTCTTGACTCTTGACCAATGCAAGTAAAGCAACGATGTCGATGGTTACCAGAATTACAGTTAGAGATAATCTGATCCCTCCCATCCGATTCATACAACAAGAATATTTTATTTTTATTTGACAAAAGATGAAAAGAAACGTATTGGTCCATCTTCGCTCGCAAGCAGAGTGAAGTTTGAGGAACCGAAATTCATATTGATGCATGATCCTACCATGGACCATTCTCAAAAGATACATGGCAAGAATAGTTGCAGCTACAAATCAAATACATCCTGGATGGAATATCAGAACTCTTTGTAGATGAAACTGGAAAAGAATGTTGATGCAGAACCATATGGGTTATGAACTATACAATTTCTCAAACTACCCCATGAGCTACTCAATTGTCTTACGTGTTCTGCTTCCGAAAGGTGAGGTGAGGCCTCTCCTACAGTGTCTCACCATATAAAACAGTTGCTTCCGGAAAACAGAGACAGTTCCTTTTTTTTTGGAGCTAAAACCGTGGGGAACATAGAGGCATTTCTTAACAGGTGCTATTCATCTCCAATGTTTTTTTTTTATCAGATCTGGACTTTTGCTTATAACTACCACCAGAGTTTAGAACAGAGACTGGTAATAATCAGGGAAATATCAACGATGTTATCAAGCAAAACCACCATGGCCAGAGAGTTCTTAACTGCCTCTATTCATACCCGATGACTGTCAGGCGTTAATTAACAATCAACATGTAACGCCTCTAACATGGGTTAGCTGAAGCAGTGCAGAATATGATTGTGCCTCAAAACATCGTCAGATGGAAGGTCTATGCAATGGATGTCTTGCCTCATCAGGTGAATCATTCGCAGCCCTGAGAACAATAACAATCTACGCCTTCACATGTTCACGGATGAATTGCTCAACAGCTGAAACATTACCGGTCGAACCGGCACCCTCAGCAACAGCCACCTTGTTCTGGCAATGGCTGAAGTTGAATACCTCTCCAGGGACCCCGAGCTGAACTTCATCAGAGATGTCAGCTGATGATATGGCATTCCTTGATTCCCGAAGCTTGTTTCTACAACATGGGAAAGAAGAGCAGGCATTATAAACCTTGTGAATTTATTAATATTTCACATCAGTTGGAGACTGGTACATATGTTTTGCATGCTCGCTTAAAGTTAAAGGTGGCTACGAGTTATAGACCTGTTTGAGATAAGAAAAGGGGATATGCAAGAACTACTACTACTCCCCAACCTAAATAAATTCTATATATCTTTGCAGATTATTATCATGTAAAAGTCATTGGATACATTCCTGTTGCACATGAGATCTAGGAATAAGATCCATAATCACAGCATTTAGTGACTACTGGGTGAGTCATTCAAATTCTAATTATGCAAGTACCATAAATGTTGGGACGAGAGAGCTGTCCTTACATTTCTTTCTCCAATTGTTTCTTTATGAACTCCTTTGAGTGGGCTGTAACTTTATCTGTCTTGTTGCAGAATATAAGCACAGGAACCTTTTTCTTCACTACAGTTGCCTTTGTCAGAATGTCATACAGGTACCTGCAAAAGGATGGTACTGTTATGCAATGTTAACAGCATTAACAAATGGTCAAACAGAGTAATTTTTCTGCAATTTTAATAACATTAACAAATGATCAAACAGAGTGATTGTTATGAAATGTTGAGAATATGGAGAAAGCTGCTAGTCACACATTGTTAACTACAATAAGAAATTAATCGAGCACAATAATTTCTGCAATCTTGGGATATGAAGAAAGCTCCTAATCACACTGCTAATTTCAATCCAGCACAAAAGGAAATAAAAGTAGATTATATAGACACCAAAGTTATTTGATAAATACTAAAACAGAGGTCACAAAAATTACTCTGCGGCAGCTTGCATGCTAGACAAGAAATCTTGAGCATCAACAACGAAAACAACCCCAGCTGCTTTAGGCAGGACTTCATCAAGCTTGGGCTTGAGCCTTGAATGGCCAGGGACATCAACAACATGCACAGGTTTTACTTTGCCTTTCTGAACACGGCAATACGAAGAAGGTTTAGCAAAAATGTTGCAGTCAAGAAATGCATGTTTCTTCATAAAAAAACTATGCTATCCATTTTATTTTTATCTTAATATGTCTGAAAAAGAATTAATTCTACAAGTTTCTTACCCTTTCTTGCTCCGAATGTAGTACAAATGTGTCATTGTTTTCTTCCATTGAAGTCACAGTTCCTTGATGTGATGATCCATCCCGAAGCTGACAAGCAGACACACAATTAGGCAATTAGCAGATAAATAAAAGATAGTACAACCCAACCCACCTACCTGTTACAATGGTATTGATATAAATACCAATGATCTAATAGACAAAATCAACAAAAATATATAATCCTAATTTTTAATGGTATCGCAATGCAGTGCTTCTAGAATCAGATAAGAGCATAGTCAAACCAAACCAAACCAACTACACTATATGTAAAAAACAAAATCCAACCACATAAGAAAGAGATGTCCTGCTATAGAATTTAATGCACAAAATGACGTTCAGACAAGAGTATTTTGCAAACTAGATACTACAACCTTGTCCTTCACATGTAAAGCCCTACACCCCACAGACAAAAAGAACAGCAGTTACCTGGTAGAAAATAGTAGTTTTGCCACTGCCACTAAGTCCGGATAGCACTATAGTATTTAGCTTTGAGGATTTCAGACAAGATGCTGTGGAAATAGAAAGGCAGACAAAGTAAATGCTTATCTTTCACCACTCTAATGTACGTAATGAATTGTGGTATGATAAAGCAGAGATCTTGACAAGCAACATGGTGGAAGCAGATAATATGGACAGCACGACACATGACACCTCATGCATATTAGATCATAAGGTGTCTCTGAACAAAAAGTAAATCCCTTCTTCGCATCGGATACCTCATGTTGAAGAACTAGTAAATACTAAATCATCTTAGAGCCGGAAAAAATTACAATGCACACTAACTATTGTTAATAAAACCATGGACCTAATCTTCAATTATTGAATCGATAGCATTCCATCATAACTACTCAGTTGAGATGTTCGAACTTGTGAGTTGTGGCACAATGACACCTGAGAGTCTCTGAATGAACCAAGGCTCAAAATTTCCACTACATTCTTCCTTTCTAGGCACACCTATAATTTGCAAAACTAATAAATGTTGGCAAACTCCACAGATTGGCTAATTTATACAGCTATAAATGATAGTGTTTCTCCCCTCGTGCATAAATTAGGTAACTGTGGCTTGCTCTCCTGTAGTTGCATAATTTAATCAAACTATGGCCTCTTCCTCCACTGCCCAAATCAGCTCCCATATGATCCAGGGCATGGAGTCGATCACATTTTACCCATACATATGAAGCAGACAGCACACTAGAGCTAAATATGCAATTCCAGATCCAGAACTAGTTTATTCTCCAGTGAGTGAATGAATTAAATCGAGGACAAACAAACAAACAAAAAAACTTGACCAATAACAACTCTAGCACTTTCAGGCGGGCGAGAATGTTTCTCCAGGGATCCCACCCCAAGCAGTCCCCTGCCGAACACATGGTCGTTTGGCAGCGGCAGCGCACGTACCTAGGATAAGCAGCAGGATTGTGAGGGCAACCACCACGGCCGCGATATAGATCTGCTCCGGGGGCTGCTGCCGGATCCAGCTCTCGGCTTGGCGCACCCACACCTCAGCTTGGCGAACCCACTCGTCCATGGCTGCTTCTGCTTGGAGAAGGCCGACGGCGGCGGGCGGCGGCGGGAGTCGGTCGGTCGCTTGGGGACTCGCGAGAGAATGCAGCGGCACTGCAGGAGAGTCGTCGTTGTGGGCCGGCCGTTGCTGTCTAGTGGGCGTGGGCGTGGGCTTGGGCTTGGCAGACCGGCCCGGGATTTTTGGGCTTTGGCCATCTTGTACTTGGGCTTTATAACGTTATTTCCTTATGAGAGACATGCACATTTTCCTCCTTCCTTCCTTCCATGTTCTAGTATTTTGTTTCTTTGTTGTTCATATATGATACTAGTTTGATTTGATGATTTCATTCATCCATTCATGTTCACGATGCATGATGATGCTACCATCCTCCCATCAGACATACACATAGTACACGGCAAACAGATCAGATTAATTAGTTGCATTGCAGTTACAGATCAAAAGGGACTCCGACAGTTAGCTGAATGATCTGCAGCAGCGATCATTCGATCGATCATTGTATTCATGTATCCGAGACAGACAATTAATTCCTCAAATCAACTATATATATATAGTATACAATTTCTCCTTTAGCCTTTTTGCAGAGAAACTACCATCCCAGGACCTTTGGCTTTCAAATCCCTACCCGGCCAAGACTATCCAAATCCATACCCCCCATCCGGACTCCGACGTTATCCACCAGTTGCCTTCCTCTTCTGCTTAGCCAACAAATAAAGCACAGAGCAGCCAAAATGTCTGAATTATCCACACACACACACAAAAAAAACACAGTGTTACAGTATCATCTCAACAGAGATGTATGAATCAATAACGACGCTTCACTAATGAATCAACAACAACACTCATACCTCAAAGGAGACTGTTAATGTCATACTCCTCTCTTGCTGCTCTCTTCAGTATTTCCCTCTGCATGATGAGTCAGCTAGTCACAAGTTTGCAATAAAGAAGATTTGCTGAATCTTGTGAAGAAGAACTAACCTGAATCTGTGTGGTAATGCAGCCAGCACCCTAGTTTTGAATTTTGACAAGTTTACAAACAGGCTTTAATATCAGCGAAAGACAGAAAAAAATGTGCAAAGACACTATAAGCATTGCATACCTGAAACTTCTTCACCGCCCAAGGTACATCACTCCAGGTTTTAGATTGTATGTCCTCCCAAAATAAAGGTACTTGAACTGACTCTACATGCTGGATAAACCTTAAGCTACCTGTTACAGTGATGATGTATATGGTAGTATGGTACACCAAATAGCAGCAGCCAATGCTCAAAATAAGGTCATCATGTACCAGCAGGTCGTGTTATCCGAGAGGGAATATTCTTACTTGTAACAAATGCCTCTTTCCAAAGTTCATTATTGGACCACGACGGAGACATCTCTCGTACTGGGATTCCAATATCATGGCACACCCTGGTCCAAAGAAATACAACTTCTGTTACAAGGCATCAGCATTTGGTATTATCTCTAACTCAGTCAGGATTCCAGCACCAATCACTCCCTCTTATGTAACCCCTTTAGTATGCAATTATTAGGTCTAGCATATGTCCACTGGACCTAGTGCATACAAAGTGCAAAACTGTGAGATGAACAAGGTGATATCAAAGCAGGCATAAGGTCCCTCCCCAGCTACTTTTATCAGTATACAGTATCCTGAAATTTGCTTCACTCTCTCCAGAACCGTACAAAATGACAAAGCCAAAGCATGTGGGATTCAGAGTAGTCAAAGAATATTTACTCTATCACTATCTGACGTATAATCCCTGGGAGGACTCCATCACTCAGTGGTGCTGTTTGCACTTCAAACTTAATATCCATTGTTTGATTAGAGAATTGCTCATTCCTCTCATGTTCCTCCTGTGGAGAAATACACCGGTTATTGTACAGAAGAAAAACTATATTCAAATTCCAACATGACAATGGCACGATGCACTTGTTTTTGTTTAAAATATGTAGTGTACACCATTAGTAGTGAAGATCCATGTGGCTGGCAATATGTTGCGGGTGCTTTTAGGGAGATCAGATTAGTTCGGATCAGATAAATACAACAAAAAAAAATCTGAAAAGTGTAAAGATATTTGCTCATTCCTTGGAGCTTGGACATCCTATAATCCATTCATAGGAAGGCACCAAGGATTGTCATTTTAGCCCAAACTCTAGTCAATACGTGTGTTTATATGAATATGATGACAGCAGACATAAAAGGTAGAGTAGAACTGACCAGAAATGGTGAAAAGAAAATTTGTAAAAGGAAACGCATATCACTTTCCATCACATGGATGGTTATACTCATTTCTCTGTTGTGATAAATAAAAAAAACATAAGACTAGTGAAGTGATGAGAATTGAGAACTCTACAATATATCATTGGCATTCAGTGTAAGTGTTGAAGTGTCATATTATCGGTAAAAATCACAACATGGATGCCATTCATTCATAGACAGAAAAGAAATTGGACTTGCCTGTTGGCAGACAACAAAGAAGTTTGTGACAGCGCCTTCAAGAATGTGATCCCCGTCGTTAGTCAACAAGAGCTCTGTGACCCCAGGAGGCCTCATCTTTTCCATACTCTTCCGAATCCTGCATGCATTCATTTCAGCTGTTGAGGGGTAAGAGAAGGAATACTAGTAGATCAGCTTAGGCAGCAACCGAAACCTGCAGAAATTAAGATTGCAGTACAGCACCGACCTGGCCCAGGACGCGTACTTGGCAGCGGCGGCGTCCCTTCCCCTGCCGGCAACAGCAAGCCTGGCCCCCGACTCTCCGAAGATCGGCGGGGAATACGTCCCCACATGGACGAAGACGTCGAGGCCGTCCCCAGAAGCAGAAACGGAATCGGCTCCTGCTCCTGCTCCTCTGACCAGGGCCGTGAGCGCCAAATCGTCGTCGTCCTTGGTCATGGGCAGCCGAGCGCGCATCTCGTGGATGGCTACCCGTACGGAGGGGTTGACGAGAGACTGGATGGAGTGGAAGTCGAGGTCGAGGGCGCGCGATCGGGGAACGGGGAGGCCGAGCAGGTCGGGGTGGGAACGGGCGAGGAGCGTGGCGGATTCGGCGAGGCGGCGGAGATGGCGTGGCCACCAGTGCAGGGTGCCGCGGGCGGTGGTGTAGGCGCCCGGCGTGGAGTCGAGGAAGGCGGCGGCGGATGGGGGAGCGTGTGGGGAGATGGCGCCGTTGCTGACGAGCACGGCCGCCGGCGACGGCATCCTCGACTGACTGACGGTGGCGTTGACTGGGACGGAGATGAGTGAGCATCGGACGGACGTGGACACGGCCAAATTGAGGATCCGACGGCCTACATACATCTACATAAACGTTACGGAGGTTGCTAAAAAAACATAGAGCCTGTTCACTTTATGGCTCAAAGTACTGTTTAAATATTTTACAAAAAAGAAAATTTTTACAAACTAAATATGACTTAAATTACTACGAGATAAATTAAATTACTATGAGATAAATTCAAGCGATGGTCTGACAGCAGGGCAGTCAAGCGCAGGTCCCAGCCGTGCGGTGCCGCGCAGGGTCGCGAACCGTCATCGCACAGCTTCCGGCGATTTTGTTTGGCTGATAATTTATTTATAATAAAAATATTATTCGCTGATTTATTATAAGAAAAAAAAATATTATTAAACAGCTAGTTGATTCGATAAATATAAGCTTAAACGAATGAGTTAGAGGCAGCTAACGGCTCCACGCTTCCACCACTGTGCTTTGATGCTATCCTATCCATTATTCCATTTCAACAGAAAATTCCCATGAGAAAAACTTCTCGTTCCTTATTTGACATTGAAACTTCTCATTTTCCATCTTATCTGTTCTTTTTAACTTTAATGCCTGGACACAGCACATTTGAAACACACACGCCGAAGAGATACGATGTTTTTTATACGTTGGATTTAACGCCGTTACAACCAAAAAGTGAGGAAGTGTTGAATAAAAGTAACAAAAGATGAAACGGATAGAGAAGATTTTATGTTTTAGTACAAAATAAAGAAGACAGTTTTTCTAGTGTCAAACATTAAATTTTCTCAACAAAAATCAATCCTAACCCATTGGGCTAATTCTATCCGTAGCATTTTCGTTTTATTTGATAATTAGTGTCCAATCATAAATTAATTAGGCTCAAAAGATTCGTCTCGTAAATTACTCCTAACTGTGTTTTTAGTTTAATAAATAATCTATATTTAATATTTCATACATGTGTCCAAATATTTGATATGACTAAAGTTTAACAAAGACGCCTAATCCCTTTCGATCCACCTTTAATATCCCTCTGACTCCTCCCAACTCAACCAAAGACTTAAAGAGAGAAAAAAAGTTCCGGCTAAAGGCATCTTGTTGCTTTCTACTTTCCTAGTCTTTATCTATCTAGACACATATAGTTTTACTCGTATTAGACTATCTTCAACAATAATACTCAAAATACACGACTTATTTAACATTTAGGTAGCGCTACAAGCAAAGAATTAAATATCTATTCGATCATTCGATAGCTTCTCCAACAACACGACCTAAATAAGAATCTTTTCTATAAATGAGTTTCTAGGAAAGAGGATACTCATGTTTGAGTTGTGCCTCTCAGGCAACGCAAAATAGGTCTCTCATATTGGTACTTTGTTGGAAGATGATTTGGTCTCCTGCCATCTACTTTGAATTTGGATACCCATATAAGTTACTTGTTGGAGACGGTCTTAGTACCTGTAAAATTCTCTTATGCAGACTTATATACTGCTCAAAACACATTAGGAGGTTTACCTCCAATCTGAGAATCGCTTTTGAGGAGCATACACCTCTCGAGAAGGAATTAACCGAGCTTGAAGGGTGGCTCCGAAAAACGTCTGAACCAGGTCCGGGTGGCATTTCGGTCATTGCAGATCTAAGTCCGCCATCTACGAGTGGAGCTACTAGGGACATTTCAACCCTGTTCGCATAAGTTTATGTAAGGTATATGTCTGTCATAATAAATCAGCGAACTCAATTATAACTTTTCTGTCAAACAAACATGTTTAGATTTCTCAACTTCTACCAGTAGTACGCTACAAATGATACTTAAAAATTATTCATATAATATATATTATATTCGTATTTAAAATATAAGTATTGATCCTATTTTAAAAGAAAAATGAAGTTAAAATTGGAATTGAATGACTTATAAAAAATGAGATCCCTATTTTTTTATTAGATACAAGGAGTAGACGTCGACACTAGCAGGTGCAAAATAATAGGGAGGTGTACATTTTGAGTGGATGATTGATTCCTCTACCATCCTGATAACCACAAAGCAACAAGTAAGTCTTGGCTTACAAGAGCACGCACGTTGTACCCGGTCATTATTACTTGTTCATTGCCACAAGCAAAGGTAGCTTACCAACAAATTGCCGATGCATGATGCCCTTTATCGATTTTACTTGTCGTCAAAAGGATGGACACGTAGGACATGACACGCATGCATGCAGATGAGCACGTACGGACCAGTTGATGATTTCAGAAACGCTACCATAAAGGCACGACCACACACCAGGATGCAAGCCACACTAGCTGCTGTCACACTAGTTTTTACTCCCTCCATACCAGGTTTAGGCCTTGTTCAGTTCGGAAAAAAGGGTGAAAAACGGCACTGTAGCACTTTCGTTTTTATTTGACAAATATTGTCCAATTATAGAGTAAGTAGGCTCAAAAGATTCATCTCGCGGTTTAC